>ERZ761602.1297-NODE-1297-length-46203-cov-6.068042_pt1 | contig 46203 bp, 41 predicted proteins | sample MGYA00512165_ERZ761602 | MGnify/ENA primary metagenome ERZ761602 (study PRJEB28899, sample SAMN02445085) | bioreactor sludge metagenome | biome: EBPR sludge; isolation source: Thorneside wastewater treatment plant | place: Australia: Brisbane, Thorneside...
TGGAACGATAGATGTCACCGGCTCTCGGTTCGGCATGGATGTGTCTGGGGGCGTTGGGGAAGATTTCGTAGAGAATATCGAGCAGGTCGAGCAAACGGGTTTCGACACCTGTGCAGACATTGAAAATTTGCCCCGGTGCGGCAGGATGTTCGGCGGCAAGCAGATTGGCTTGCACTACGTCGCGGACGTTGACCAAGTCACGGCTCTGACCGCCGTCACCAAAGATGGTAATGGGCTTGTTATCCAGAATGCGACGAATGAAGATCGGCACAGCGGCGGCATACATCGAGTCTGGTCGCTGGCGCGGACCGTAGACGTTAAAGTAACGCAATGCCACCACTTCAAAATTGAAGGAAGAAGTGTAGAGTTGACCATAGAGTTCATCCACTCGTTTCGAGGTGGCGTAAGGCGACAACTGTCGCAGCGGCGTATCTTCCGAAAGCGGATAGGCTTCCGAGTCGCCATAGACCGCGGCACTGGTGGCAAAGACAGCACGCTTCACACCTGCCTTTCGGGCGGCTTCGAACAAAATGGATGTTCCTGTCACGTTGACATCAAAACATTCCTGCGGCTTTTCCATCGACTCGGGGACGGAGACAAATGCCGCTTCGTGGAAGATGATCTCCATGCCTTGAACGGCTTTGGCGACTGCATCGGCATCGCGCAAATCACCTTCGATGATTTCCACATCCAAGCCTTTGAGGTTCTCACGCTTGCCAGAGGAGAAATTATCAAAGATACGGACAGAGTGTCCAAGCTCAAGTAAGGCGCGCGAGATGTGAGAGCCAATAAAGCCTGCGCCACCGGTGACTAAATATTTCATAGTGTTTATCTCCCGGTTCTTCGTAAAACAGTTCCAATAGTTCTCAAGACAATACTAAAATCCAGGTTGATCGTACGGTGCTTAATATAGTACAAGTCATATTCAAGTTTCACAAAAGTTTCTTTGACCGTGGCAACATATCCATAATTGATCTGTGCCCAGCCGGTCAGACCGGGTTTGACCAACAATCTTGCGCGGTAATAAGGGATTTGTCTTTGGTATTCCGCAACCAATTCAGGGCGTTCGGCACGCGGACCGACCAGACTCATTTCACCGCGTAGGACCGTCCAGAACTGCGGAAGTTCGTCCAGACGGGTCTTACGCAGGAAGTTGCCTATTCGCGTCACACGCGGATCGTTTTCCTCAGCCACCTTCACCTGCCCATCCGCTTCTGCATTCTGCTTCATGGTACGAAATTTTAGAATAGTAAACGCCCGAGCCCCCTTGCCCAACCTCGGTTGTGAATAAAATACCGGGAAACCAGTCTCAACAACAATCGCCGATCCAATAAATGGAAGCAGAAAAAGAAAGACCAGGGTTCCGAGAAAACCGCCCAGAACGTCCATGCTCCGTTTTAATAACTCATAAAAACCATGCACGCGCACCTGATCCACGAACGAGCGGATGACCCAGTCCGTTTCAAGGTGTTCAATGGGTACGCGCTGGGTCAATTCCTCATACATGATGGGCATGCGTGTCACCTCGATGCCACGTTCCTGAATATCGAGCACGGTCTGAAAGGTCTCGCCCTTGATCTCCCCGGTGATTGCCACTACAACATCCGAGATGCGATAATCCTCGATCAGGTCGAACAGCTGACTGCTATCGCCCAGCACAGCAAACCCCTGGAAGGATTTATTCCGTTTCGCAGGATCGTCGTCAATGAAACCGATCAACAGGAAGGGCGGCGGATTGAGCTTTCGATAAGCCTCCACCAATGTGTAACCCGCCTTGCCCGCGCCAAGCACAAGTACCCGGCGCATCAACCCCGATGAAGTGTAAAGCCGGATATAAACAGCCCGCCACCCGAGAGTCAACGCCGAGGCAAGCACGAGGAATGCGCCGATGGCAATACGCGGAAGCGAATTCGGGTCGATGTTGATCGTAAAGAGCAACGAATAAGACAACAACCCGACGATGGGAGCAGCAGCAATTGCACGAAGGGTCTTACGGAAGTTTGAAGCCGTATGGATCTCATACGAATCGATCATCAACAGGACCCATACTAGTGGAAGGATGTAGAACCAGACCGGAACATCGACCTGAATGATACGTTCGGCGACATTCGGTCTGATGCCACTTTCGATCAACCTGTAAAGCGAATATTGATACCAGAAATAGATCGCGCCCGCCGTCGCTGCAACAGATGCAATGAGGTCCCCGATCAACAGGACGGCGCGTTGTTCACTGGGTCGTAAGCGTAATGAGGGGCGGTAGATGTCAGCCATTCTTGAACAAACTTACAAAGCCGCTCCACAAAAAACCGGCGCCCCAGCAAATGTGCATGGTCGCAATCGAGAGCGGCAACCCCCAGAACAGATAACCTTTCTTTTTCCTGACCGCCAGTTGTAATCCGGCGATCGATAACACGGCAAAATATGCGGTCAATTGCAATGTCAGCAATGACCGCGCGAATCCAAACCATAAGGATAACACACTCAAAGAACCCAGAAGGAAAACAAATACGGGCGGCAATGCCTGACGCCAGCGCAAAGTGCGCGGGTATCGCTTCAACATATTCAATTTCCAATAGCCATACCGCCAGTACTGCGCGGCAAGCTTCCCAAGTGACCCGCGCGCAAAATACACCGAACGGATGGATGGGTCAAGCCAGACCACGCCGCCCGATGCTCGTACACGGGTGTTGAACTCATAGTCTTCATTCGCTAATAAAGTTTCATCGAAGGCGCCGATTTTTTCGATCAGGCTGCGGCGGAAGGAACCGAATGGGACGGTATCCACAGCCCCCGGTTTGGCGTTGAGTCGGTACATCGCATCCCCCACCCCCAATGGATGCGCCGCCGCCAAAGAGATCGACTCCGCGATCCACGTATCCGCTCCGGGTTGGATATCCCAAACACCGCCCACGTTGTCACCCATGCCGGATTGATGCGCCAGGACACATCGCTCCACATATTCGGGGATGGGCATGGAGTGGGCATCCAACCGGACGATGATCTCGCCTCGCGACTCACGAATGGCCAGATTCACACCAGATGGTATGGATATCGCCCGGTTCTCCACTACACGAACAAAGAGGATGGGTTGTTCCTTGCTGAACGATTCTATCGCCTCGCGTGTGTTGTCGGTGGAAAGCCCATCTGCTATGATCACTTCCACCCTCTCGAGTGGATAGGTTTGCGCGCGTAAAGACGCCAGTAATTTTCGGATGGTGGCTTGCTCATTGAAGCAAGGAACGATGATGGAAACGAAGGGTAGATCAGTCATGGGTCAGGCACGGTTTCGCCGCCAAAAGAGGCGGCGAAGAAAGGGCAGGCTGTTATTGGGCAGTTCAGGGTCTGACAGGCGGAGAATAGGGAAGGAGGACTTCCATGCTTGTGCCGGCACCGATCCTGCTTTGGACACTTATTCTACCACCATGCGCCGCCACAATCTCGTACGCGATCGCCAGCCCCAAGCCAGCGCCTTGATGCCGCCCCCCCTGCCTTGCCGGGTCTGCTCTGTAAAAACGCTGGAAGATGAATGGCAATTCCGCTTCGGGAATACCGGAGCCGGTGTCTGCAACGATGATTTTCATGCCATCGACTTCGGACAAGATGCTTACTGTAACGGTTCCACCCCGGGACGAATATTTCACAGCGTTATCAACTAGATTCATGAAGACCTGCGACAATCGGTCTCCGTCTCCAAGCATGGCCGGCAGGGAGTGAGGGATGTTCAGATCGATAACAACACCTGCCTTGTTCGATTGGGGAGTGAATTTCTCGACAACCGAAGCCAGCAAAACCTGCAAATCGACCGGGGACACTTTCAATTCAGCAATTCCCGAATCGAGCTTTGCCAGGTCGAGCAGATCGAACACCATTCTCTGCATCCGCTCGGTTTCGCCAAAGATGACCTCTGCCGCCTGCCTGCGGGATTCTTCTGTGTTGGCAGTTCCATCGAGCAGCGCCTGGGCAAATCCGTGGACAGAAGTGAGTGGGGTCTTCATTTCATGCGAGACGTTCGCCACAAACTCGCGCTGGGACTTTTGACTCGCCTGCACACGCGCAATCATGGAATTGAACGCCTGCGTTAGTTCCTGCACCTCATGCGGTCCCTCTACCCGAACTGACTCCACTTCGGCTGCGGGCACGCCGCGCGCCGCGTTGACAATCCTTTGAAGCGGGTTGGCGATCCAGCCGGAAATGAGAAAAGCCGCAACCAATGAAAATAAAAAGGCGACCGCGCCGCCGAGGAAGATGACCGGAATGAATTCATCGTTAAAAATACTCAAAGCGGAGAGGCGCGGACGAGGCGAAGCCGCCATGAGAAAACTGCCGTCGGGGAGTTTTGCAATTGAATACAACCATGCCCCGCCTTCATCATCCCGAACAATGGGGAGTTCGCGTCTTTGGTTAATTTTCCCAGGGAAACCAATCGGCGGCTCACTCTCTGCAGAAGTGTCATGAATGATCTGCCGCTCTTTTGAAAAAACAATCACACGGACGTTAAACGTCTGCGCGCCACGGTCTGCCAATGCAGAAAGCGGAGGCGACTGCGGTTCCTTTGCCCGTTCCACAAGCACAGCCTGGACTGCACGAAGCCTTTCGGTGGTCTGTCGGTAAAGAAGCGGATTGCGAAACAGGGAAATAAAAAGAACGATCGTCACCACGCTCAAGGCGGTGACAATGATAAGCGCATAACTCAACCAAAGGCGGGAACGAAGGGAGGAGAACATGGGGAGGTGAGTTTTACGCATTACGTAATGCGAATACGTGGTTATCCGACAAATTTATATCCCACCCCTGTCACCGTTTCGATCTTGACATTGCCACCTTCAAGTTTCTTGCGCAAATGGGCGATATGCACATCCACAGTGCGGGTTTGCCCATAATAATCGAAGCCCCAGGCTTGTTGAAGCAATTGCTCACGGGAAAAGACCCGCCCGGGCGACTCCGTCAGAGTGAGCAAGAGATCGAATTCCTGGGCGCGCAGGTCGAGGGTCCGCGAAGCAAGACGGGCTTCCCTTGAGATAGGATCAATGGTCAAGTCGCCGCGATGGATCGGTTTCCCCTCAGAGGACTTATTTGATTCGCTCCTCCTTAAAATCGCCTTGACCCTTGCTGTCAATTCACGGGGGTTGAAGGGTTTGGTCAGGTAATCGTCTGCGCCGAGTTCGAGACCGAGGATCTTGTCGATATCCTCGTCCCGTGCGGTGAGCATGATGATTGGCACATTATCACCTGCCGAACGAAGCCTGCGACAGACATCAAACCCGTCCACTTTGGGAAGCATCACATCCAGGACGATCAGCGCCGGTTTTTGTTTGTCCGCTGCCGCCAACGCGGATTCGCCATCCGCGATCTCTACGATGCGATAGCCGTCGCGCTCAAGATACATCCGCGCGAGCTGGGTAATGGACGGTTCGTCATCTACAAGCAGGATCAATTCGGAAGACATGGATTATGTCAGGGCAACGCACTCGATCTCGACCAGCGCGTTTTTGGGCAGACCTGCTACAGCGACAGTTGTACGTGCGGGAGGGTTTGCGCCGAAGACTTCGGCATAGACCGCGTTCATCTTCGCAAAATCGCTCATATCTTTGAGAAAGACCGTGGTCTTGACCACTTTGTTCATGTCTGTGCCGGCCGCTTCCAAAACATTGGTGAGATTGGCAAGCACCTGGCGAGTTTGCTCTTCGATGCCGCCGGGGACAAGTTCCATGGTGGAGGGGTCGAGAGCAACCTGACCGGCTGTGTAAACCAAATCGCCGATATGGATTGCCTGCGAATAGGGACCAATCGCCTTTGGGGCTTTCTCGGTATGAATGACACGCTTGTTCATGATTTCCTCGTTTCGAGTATGAGATGGCTTTGATTTGTATTTTAATCGAGGAAACCCGATTAAGTAGAGCAAGTCTGGAGACTTGCTCTACTGCTTACACTACGAGTCGCGGTCCTTCGGTGCTTCTTCCGGTTTATTTGCCTCGCGGAATGCTTTTACAGCTTCCCGCAGCGCCTTGAAGGTTTCGCCCATCGATTCCTTGATCACTTTCATCTGGTCGCGCACTTCTGTGAGCGTAGCTTTCGCCTGCTCAGCATCGGTGACTTTGCCATCCGCATCAAACCCGGCATGAGCGGAGATGACCGTGCCAAGCGCTTCGTACTGCGGACGCGTCGCCGTCAGCGCCGCTTCGTAGGCGTCGAGCGCAGCTTGCAAATCCGACACGTCCTTGCCGTTTTCGGCAGCTTTGTCGATCATGCCTTGGAACCTGCCAATGTGCGCATCCGTATCTTCGAACGCCTTGCCGGTGCGTTCATAGAGCTTCAGAACACGCGCCCACATTTTTTCCAACTTTTCGTTTGTGGTTGCGGGCGGATTCTCGTCCGCGGCAAATGCGTTGGATGCGGGAATCGCCGCCAGGGCAAGCGCGACGACGAGAAAAGCCGTCATGATCTTTGTCAATGTATTTTTCATCGTGAACCTCCTTTAGGTTACGATGAAATTGTAGGTTCCGCACGTTAGAGGGGTGTGGAGCAGTTGTAAAATTCTTGTAAAAAGTAGAACAAGTTTGTAGGTCAAGTCTATAGACTTGACCTACAAACTTCAGGGCGAAGGCAGAACGATCGGCGTCAACGTGACGGTGGGAACTGGGATTGGAGTCGGCTGTAATTCCGTCCAGCCGCTGTAGGCGAAGTATTCTGTCAAAAACTGCGTACGCTCGCGTTCGTTCATGGGGCGCGGACGGGAGAAATCCTCCAGCATGGCGGTCAGCAGTTCCACGCCGAGATATTTGCCGTCGTAAAAGACATGGCGGTCGATGAACTCGCGGCGGGTTTCATCGATCACGGAACCGTCGGGTAATTCATAGGTCATCTGGTCGAAGAACAAATTCCCCAGCCCAAAGTGAATGAAAGAATCTCCGCGGAACTCCATCAAATGCGGATAATGCGCCTGACTACCGCTGACCACCGTTGCCCCGGCATCAGCAACAGCATGGAAACCCTCTTCATGCTTATAGCACGGACCGGAGTGATAGCACTCCTCGTGCTGAAAGGTGAAGATGACCGTGTATCCTTTGGCAACGGCATCCTGCACCTGACGCGTGAAGAACGCATAATCACAATCCGCCGCGCCGGGCTGAATGTTTGTCGCTTTGACAATCTTATAGGAGACCTTTCCATTACACCCCATGAACGCGAGCTTATTCCCGTTCACTTCCAGAAACACCGGCTTGCGTGCTTCTTCTACATTTGCGCCGCCGCCATAATACGGAATGTTATTGTCGCGGTATATCTTGAGCGTATCGAGCATGGCTTGCACGCCGCGGTCGGCAAAATGATCGCCGGTAAGTTCCACGATGTCCACACCGACGGATTGAAGAAGTTCGAAATACTTCGGGTCACTGCAAAGAATGAAATTCTTATATCCCGGTGTCGGTGGCGGGCAATCTGCATCGAACGGCACTTCGTTACTGATGTGCGCAATGTCCGCATTTGCCAGCCAGTCATGGATCAATTCGCCGGGACGCGTAACACCCTTTGTCTCCATCGTGAACGCCGTCGCGCGCACCAAAGCCGTCACGCCGGTCAGCACAACCGTCGTCAACTTTGAAGCGTCGCGGTTCGAGGCAGGCAGTTCAAATGACGCATTCGTCAAGCCAAACGTGATCTTCAACGGATACATGCCCACGTCAAAATCCTTTCGCATCGGCGATTGACCATCCACAGTTAAAACCTTCCACTTGGGTTGGATTTCTTCAAAGGGAATGATCGCCAGACTAAAGGGCTTGGTCCATGCTGAATCCAGAATCTGCTCTTTGGATACGGTTCTGACCGCGCCCGGAGCTGGTTCGCCCCACAGAACAGTCAACGCCTTCAGAGTGGATTCTGCCATGAGCAGCGGCTGACCGTTTCCAGTCAAAGATGAACCGCTGCTCCAGGCAGAGGTCAACTCTGCGGACGAGACCCCATCCGTCACCGTTGGAAAAGGCGCGACGAGGGCATAAATCCATAAAGAACCAGAGTCGGCGACATCCAGTTTTTGCGTGGCAATTTCGGGCACATCAACGATGGGAAGTCCGGTCAGTTTTGCGGTTTCGCGCAACACATCCGGCACGGCAGGGCTGACCCACAGCGCATCAGGCATCGGCGTTTGCGTGGCGGTCGGAGGGATGGCAATGGTCGCTGTCGGCGCGGCAGGCGTAGACGAAGCACAGGCTGAGAAAATTATCGAAAAGAGGAGAAGGATGGAAATTTTTTTCATTCGTTTTCCAAAAGAAAAGTACGAAGCGTTAAACACCTCGTACTTATATCTTTACTGGCTTAAGTGCGTGTGAGTGTCCGTGTCAGTTAATCGCCAACTTTGTTTTCGTATATGCCTTCAATGCGTCTTCATCGACGGTCACACCCAAGCCGGGTTTGTTCGGTACGTCAATGGTCGAGTCTGCGTTGAGTGTAAAGCGTTCATGGGTAATATCCCGCTTGTAATACCGGTCTGAGGCGGAGACATCGCCGGGGAGGATGAAATTGGGGAGGGATGCCAGCGCAAGGTTCGAGGCGCGTCCGATGCCCGTTTCGAGCATCCCGCCGCACCAGACGGGCATGTTATGTTCCTGTGCGAGGTCGTGGGTCTGGATGCCCTGACTCAAGCCGCCGAGCCGCGCCGGTTTGATGTTGATGATCTTGCAGGCTTTCATTTCGATGGCATAACGCGCATGACGTGGAGAGACAATGCTTTCATCGAGGCAGACGGGCGTATTGAACTTCGCCTGGAATTTGTGGTGGTCCCAGATGTCATCTTCAAAAAGGGGTTGTTCGATGAGCAAGAGATTCATGTCATCAAGGGGCTTAAGTGAGTCTGCATCATCCATCGAATACGCGGAATTGGCGTCCACCTGAAGGCGCATGGACGGGAAGGCTTTGCGGACGGCTTGGGTAAAGGTCACATCCTTGCCGGGTTTGATCTTGAGCTTTACGCGGGCATAACCGGTATTTACGAACTCTGTGACAGTCTGGACCAGCCTTTCAGGCGACTCTTGAATCCCCACTGAAACACCGACTTCGACCTTGTCGCGAGTCCCGCCGAATAACTGTTTAAGCGATTTTTTCTCGCGCTTGCCGAGCAAATCCCAAATTGCCATCTCGACACCCGCCTTGGCAAGATGATGTCCACGGATTCCTGACATGCGGTCCTGAAAATCAAGCGCGTCTTTGATATCCTTACCGAGGATCAATGGCACGATGAAATCCTTGAGAGTAGGCATGGCAGTACCGGTCGTCTCATAACTATACCCGGGGTTGTATGAAGCAACACATTCACCCCAGCCGACCAACCCATCGGAGTGAACTTCGATGATGATACATTCGCGCTCTGTCTCGCGCCCAAATGAAGTTTCGAACGGGGCGACGAGCGGCATGGAAATATGATGGAGAGTGATAGATTCGATTTTCATGGTTTTCCTGAAAAGCTCTAAAGGTATCAGAAACCTTTAGAGCTTGGTGAACTAGTTGTTGTTTCCTTGTTCATCAGTGATTTTAATTCCGCGCAGTGCATCATCGAGGCTGGTAGCTTCGAGGCGCACACCAGGGGCGGGCGTCCCGCAGAACGGGCATATATTCCACGGCAATTCCATCAACCGTGAACAATTATGGCAGGATTTTTTCAACTTGGTGTGACAGTTTGGGCAGACCTGCCAATCCTCTTTCACACGGCGTTCACACCCCGGACAAAGCGGGAGGTCTTCCAACGCCTGGAGCAAGGCTTCCTCTTCCAATGTACGCTGATATTCCTCTTCCAGAGTCCGCGGTGGTCGAAGGATGAGATAGACCAAAACACCGGGCAGGTTCAAGACAGCAACAAGCAACGCCGAAAGTGTCTGCACCAATGGATCGCGCGCCCGCGAGCGGATATCGCGATACGTCCATATCACGAGACTGATCCACAGGGCTACAAGAAACGCACCCGCAAACGCGGTCAACACAAGCGTGAGGTTGGCAAGGAAGACTGGATCAAAAGTCATAAGGACTCCGAGATGTGTTCATTGTAATGCATAGCACGGTTGTACCGCAAAACTCATTTTGCACTCCATGAGGTAATGTGAGCCTTACGGCACTGGTCGCTCACGGCGTGACAAATTCGAAACGCCATTCAGTCCCTTCTGTGAACTTGCGGGAAGTGACGCCCATGACCTGATAGAACGTCTGCCCGGGACGAAGATAGATCGGCGTGCCATCGGGATGAGTCAGGATGATGGGTTGGTCGATGGCAGTCCGGTTCCATTGCGCCGGGATCGCAAGTCCATCGCGGAACACATAGGCGCTGCCGTAATCGAACAACTGCGGGTTATAGATCTCATCCTGCGCCTGTCCCTGGCTGGTGAAGATGTAGGGTACGAAAAGGACAACCACGTTCTCAGCAGTGACCGGCTCCCTAGTGAAGTCATCGTACAGTTGGTCGTATACTTCGACCTTTCGGTTGATCAGATCCTTGCTTTCCTGATAGCGGAAATAAGACTGGGTATCCGGGTCGTACGCCCAAAAGCTGTAATTCACTGCGGAATAGAAATTATAAATACGAGTGACAATGGTCGGACTTTGGGGAATATCTTCTGAGAAGAAACCACCGCTGAGAGTTTGCGGGCTGTTATCCCAGCCTTTTTTCGTTGTACATGCCTGCCATTTTGAGGCGTTGAAGAACACATTGTTATATCCTTCGCGCTTGTACGGACCCATGAAGTACGGCGGGCAGTTGCCAAACCCCACTGTGACGAAAAATGACGCTATATCAAGGGAGTGGAAGTAATCCAGTTCGCGCGGGTCTGCGCCTTTGAACAAAAGGTAGGAATGATACATGCGAACCAGTTGCTCATCGAAGTAACGACCCGACCGTACTGGTCCAACCCGTTCAGCCTTGGCGGCGTTTTCATAAAATATGCCGACAAAGCGCGTATCGCCCCATTCGATATAGTATTCATACACTACATCCGCCAGCGTCAACCCGGATTGCGGGCGGACATAATCGGGCGAATTGCCGACCTTGATCGCCAGAGGTCTGAATTGCAGGAAAGCAGGGTCGCTTACCGGCAGACCGGTCAACGGGTTGTAATGCACCAATCCACCATCGGAGGAAGATGAAGTGGCAATCGGTACAGAGATGTTTTCCGGAACCACGTTTCGGGTCGGATAGGGTGTGAAGGTCGCTGCGGCTTGTGGAGTGTTGACCGAAGCATAGGGGTCGGGCAGCGTCCCGGCTTGGGGTTGAAAAGGCGTCGGCGTTGGGTCAGGATTGGATGGGGCAGTAACAGGTTCCGGGTCCGGGGTTGAAGCGAGGGGACCCGCAGAACAAGAAATGATAATAGTTAAGGTCAGAATCCATAAGACAAATTTCATCCGACCGTTTTTATATGATCCAGACATCATGTCAGGATTGTACCAAACGCATCGAAACGCATCTGCCCTGCAATCATATCAACATGCAGGGGCATGTAAAGGATCGGATTCAAAAGCAGTGCTTTGACGCCATGGCGAAATCTCCCGACTTTTGACTCTCCAACGACGGGAGTCGTTGGACTCCGTGCAAGAATCGCCGGGTGAACCCTGTTACAATTATGTTCTCCCATGTTCCTGTTTTTGGTCTGTCTTCTATTATTCATCACTGCGATTGTGCTGGTAGTCCTGCGGGTTTTCCAGCCCGAGGCGCGTTATGCATGGCTGGTCGCGGCTGGCGGTGCGGTAGCTGCATTCGTCGTCGTTATTGTCTGGGTGGGTCTAATCCCATTCGAAGCGATCCTCCCCGCCTGGCAACCGCAGACCCTATTCCCCACGCCGATCATGTTCCGCGTGGATGGAGCAGCATGGGCGCTTTCCACATCCATCACCGCTGTGACGGTCGCAATTTTGTTAACCGCTGTGACCCGCCCGGTATATGGAAACACACTGTCTTGGGCGGGAACTTTGATGTTGGGCAGTGTGGGTGTCTTATCGGCTGTTTCAAACAATCCGCTGACCCTGCTTCTCATGTGGGCATTTCTCGATCTTGCAGAATTCTTTACCCAGATCAGTTCGGTGGAAGGCGCGCGCAATAATGAACGGGTGGTGATATCGTTTGCAACCAGGGTTGCAGGCAGTTCGTTCTTATTATGGTCATACATCGAAGGATTCTCCGGCGGTATTACGGGGACGTTTCAATCTTTACCTCCGAATACAAGCATTTATCTAGTGATCGCGGCGGGATTGCGGCTCGGAGTCCTGCCCCTACATTTAGGGTACGATCCCGAATCATTTTTGAGGCGAGGCTTTGGCACTGCGCTGCGATTGATTGGCGCTGCATCCACGTTGAGCGTACTGACTCACCATCCATTGACCGCCTTGAGCTGGACCCCCTTGGTGATGATCCTTGTCGGGATCGCCGCCGTTTACGGCGGATGGATGTGGTTGCGCGCCCCGGATGAATTAACTGGCCGCCCTTATTGGATGATCGGTATCGCAGCCCTTTCCGTACTCTCCGCATTGGGGGGCAATCCGATTGGGGCGGCAGCTTGGGCTTGCGTACTCATCCTTACGGGAGGCGTATTGTTCCTTTCCTCCGTCAGGACCGTTCGCATCAATCGCGCTTTATTGATCGGGGTATGGAGCATTTCAAGCTTGCCTTTTTCCTTGACCGCAACCGCATGGAATGGGAATACAGGTTTGGCGATACCGTTCGCCATTGCGACTCAAGCCGCGATGGGGGCAGGTTTCATCCGCTTTGCTCTGCGCACGAGTGGAAGCGAATCGCTCGACGATTCGCCTGCCTGGGCAAAAGCAGTCTACCCGGCGGGAATCGGGTTGTTGCTTGCCGTCCAGGTCTTGCTTGGAATTTTTGGCTGGGAAGGTGCGCTTCAAATCGGAAACTGGATTCAAGCCCTTCCCGCTTCCATCTTAATCCTGGGCTTGGTCTGGGCAGTTAGGCGTTTTCGCATCTTCAGCCCCACCCGTGTCCATTGGGTCGGGTCGGCGGGATCGAGTGTCAATAACATTTACCAGGGACTTTGGGCTGTCTATCGTGGTCTGGCAAGGCTCGCGCAAACCATCAATAAATCACTCGAAGGTGAAGGCGGAATCATGTGGACGCTGTTGTTCCTGGTCTTCTTTATTCTCGTGATCGCCGGGGGGATGCGATAGATGTTCAATGAGATCGTTTCGTGGGTGGTGGTGATTTTAACGTTGGCGACATCGGCCGCAATCCTGGTCAGCCGCGATTGGCGCATTCTCCTGGGTGCGCTGGCAGTCCAATATCTCGCCGTCTTTTGGCTTGTCACCCGTCATCTCCCATTGGCAATGGGGTCGGTAAAACTGATTGCCGGTTGGATGGCTGTGGCTGTCCTCGGCATGACCCGCATTAACCTGCCTCCAACCGAAGGAGGAGATCGTGATCAGTTCTACCCACGCGGATCGGCATTCCGGTTGCTTTTAATGGGGATCGTCATTCTGGTTTCAGCTGGGGGCACGCCGCGCATCGAAGCTGCGATTCCAGGAATGGGGCTGCCTGTGATCGCAGCAGGATTATTGTTGATCGGTGCCGGAGTCGCGCAACTCGGCGTCACGAATGACCTTCTGCGGGTGAGCGTTGGGTTGCTAAGCGTCCTATCAGGTTTCGAGATCCTTTATGCAGCCATTGAAAGCGCCATCCTCGTCACAGGTCTGCTGGCTGCCGTCACACTCGGGCTGGGAGTCATCGGTTCATACCTAATCACAGCGGGCTCGGTCCCACTCATTGCGCCGGAGGACGAAGAATGAGCGCCCCAATTCTTTGGATCGGACTGCCCTTGCTGATCGGGGCGGCGATATTTTTATTTTCAAATGAAAAATACTCTGCATACGCCGGGGGCGGGGTAGCCGCCCTGCTTTCATTGACCGCGCTGTTTATTCCCATCGACACAGCGCTGTTACTCGGTTCCTTATCTCTCAAGATTTCTCCAGCCATCCAGGTTTTCGGACGCAGCTTTGAATTTTCCGCCGCAGACGGACCACTGCTCGCCGTGATCTATGGCGTATCGGCGCTTTGGTTTTTCGGCTCCGAGTCAACCGGCGCGGCGCATCGCTTTTCTTCACTGGGGTTGATGATCATTGCTCTGTTGACCGCATCGATTGCGGTGGAACCCTTCCTCTACGCCGCCCTTCTGCTCGAAGTGGCTGCCATGTTGATCGTATTTTTGCTGGTCCCAATCTATCAAATGCCGGGGCGGGGCGTGGTCCGTTACATCGTCTACCAGACCCTGGCAATGCCTTTCATCCTCTTTTCAGGCTGGATGCTCGCCGGAGTGGAAGCCAACCCTGGCGACCTGCGGACGATCCTGCAATCCGGGGTCATGCTCAGCATGGGATTCGCATTCCTGTTCGCCATCTTTCCTCTTTACAACTGGATTCCTCAACTGATGGAAGAATCCCCGCCGTATGCAGTTGGTTTCCTTTTATGGGCGCTGCCGGTCTTTACCGTCATCTTCTCACTCGGCTTCCTGGACCGGTACACCTGGTTGCGAAGCACAGACCAAATATCGAACGCCATCCTGTTTTCAGGAGTCCTGATGACTGCCACAGGCGGGGTATTCGGGGCGTTGCAACGGCATTTGGGCAGGATTCTGGCTTATGCCGCCATCGCCGAGACAGGTCTGTTCCTGGTCACCATCGGTTTGCGTTCATCCAACCTCGTGGACATTGTTTTCCTTGCGCTCATCCCGCGCGGATTGGAACTGAGTGTCTGGGCGCTTGCGCTGTCAATCATCAAACGCAAGGCATATCCGCTTAAATTCAGCGATATTCAGGGATTGGCAAGAAAATATCCCGTGGCGGCCGGCTCGCTCATCCTTGCGCATCTTTCCATTGCCGGGTTTCCCTTGCTGGCGGGCTTTCCATCAAGGATCGCCCTGTTCCAGGCGCTTTCAACCGAATCCCTCAGCGCAGCCTTTTGGGTCTTCCTGGGCTTGTGGGGTTTGCTGACTTCGGCCTTTCGCACACTTGCGGCATTTGTCATGTCGGCAGAGGATGCGCCCTGGGAATTGAACGAGACTTGGGCGCAGACCCTAATGCTTGTGATCGGCGTACTTGGGTTATTCGCTGTGGGGTTGTTCCCACAAATTCTTCAACCCTTTCTCTCCAGCCTGCCAAAGCTCTTCGAACACCTTGCACAATAGCCCAGCGGGTATAATCGCAACAAAGCGGAGTTTCCATGGAATTTGAACAAATCATCAAACGTCTCGATTATCTTGATAAACAACAACGAGAGATGAAGGAGAGCCTGGCATCCCTCAAGGAAAGTCTGGCATCCCTCGACGCCTCGCTTGGCGTGCTCTCGAAGCAGATGAAGACCTTCGGCAAACAAATGACCGAGGTCAGCCCCGCGGCAAAACGTGTGGAGCAATTCGAGTCCATGTTGACCAAACAGCGTTCCGATATTCTGAAATTGGTCGACGAGAATGAAAAAGCCCGCACAAAAGCGGAAAAGGAAACGGCGAAACGCGTTCAAAGCGAGATCAGCGAAGTGAACAAAGCTCTCACGCAGATAAAAGCCTCCTTCAATGTAGCGGAATTCAAAAAGCAGATCAAGGAACGCGGCGACGAAAACCAGCGCGCACTCAACGACATCCGCGACCTGAAGTTGACGGTGGAGGAAGCCCAGCGGTCCACTGGCGATGTTCGTCACACCTTGTTGGCAAACGAAGAGGCGCGCAAGAACGACTTAAAACGCATCTCGGATATCCAGGGTGAATTGACCGCACTACGAAAACGCATCGACGAGAACCGTGATAAAGCCACCATGCATGGAGATTCGATCCGCAATGTCGAAAACCGGATCACAGACCTGCTCGCATCGGAACTCGAGAGAAAGCAGGCACAGACCGCATTTCTGGAGCATCAAATGGTGGCGCAGGTCGATCGCGACCGGGGTTGGAAGGAGTGGGAGGAAAAGTTCAGCGCTTTCCAAAAAGACGCTGAAGCCATGGATATCCAGGTACAAAAACTGGACGAAACCCTGCGAAATGCAAAGAAGGCTCAAGACACTTACATGGAGCTGAACAACAAACTCGAACGCCGCATCAACGAAGTGACTGAGATGCAGCGGCTTGCCGAGGAACGCCTGCGCCAGGAATGGATCAGCTTCAAAGCGGACGACCAAAAGCGTTGGACCGGGTACAGCCTATCCTCCGAAGAAGCCTTTCGCGACCTGCGTAAAGAGGTATTAAAGAGCGAGGAACGCACGGCCTCTATGAATGACATTACCCAGGCATTGCGCGACCAGGTCCACCAGACCGCCGACGTTTCAGAAAAGCAGCTTCAGGAACTAATGAACATCCTCCACGAATGGATGACTTCCTATCAGCGTATCATGGGTCACGGGAAAAAACCGGTCAAAAAACAATAGTGCCCGCCGGCATTCACAAAAAGTTGGAAAACTTCCGCTTTCCAACTTTTTGTTTTCAAAGTGTGGTTAAATTATCGGCATGAGAGTCATCGGCACGGCAGGACATGTCGACCACGGCAAGTCAACTTTGATCGAAGCGCTTACCGGCGCACACCCGGATCGTCTCAAGGAAGAGAAAGCCCGCGAGATGACCATCGAACTGGGCTTCGGGTGGTTGACTCTGCCAAACGGTGAAGAAGTGGGAATCGTAGATGTGCCGGGGCACCGCGATTTCATCGAAAATATGCTTTCCGGCATTGGCGGGATTGACGCCGCCATGCTCATCATCGCCGCCGACGAAGGGGTGATGCCTCAAACGAGGGAGCACCTGGCAATCATCGACCTGTTGAAAATTCCCACCGGGCTGATTGTTCTAACCAAGACCGATCTCGCTTCAGACTCAGAATGGCTTGATCTCGTTTCGATGGATATTCGCAACGCTGTGAGTCCTACCATCCTGAAAGACGCGCCCATTATCCGCGTCTCCGCAAAAAACAAGACCGGGTTGGATGAGCTGATCGCCAATCTTCAGTCCCTTCTGCAAACCAAACCAGCCCGCCTCAACCTTAACCGACCGCGCCTGCCCATCGACCGCGTCTTTAGCATGAGCGGATTCGGAACCGTGGTAACCGGCACGTTGCAAGACGGAAACTTAACCGTTGGCGATGAAGTCGAAATTATGCCCAACGGAATAAGAGGACGTATCCGTGGTTTGCAGACGCATAAAAAAAAGGAAGAGACAGCCGTACCAGGCTCACGGACGGCAGTCAACATCTCGGGTGTGGAAATGGAGAAAATCCAGCGCGGTGATGTGCTTGCACATCCGGGTCAGTATCTGGCAACGCAACGGATCGATGCAAGTTTTCAGTCATTGAAGGGCATTCAAAAGCCCCTTGTGCATGGCGATGAAGTGAAATTTTTTATCGGCGCAAGCGAAACGGTCGCAACCCTTCGTCTGCTCGGAATCGACGAGATCAAAGCGGGCGCTGAAGGTTGGGTCCAACTTGAATTGCGTAACCCCGTCGTTGCCCAGCGCGGCGACAGGTATATCCTGCGCAGACCTTCTCCCGGCGAAACGCTCGGCGGCGGTGCGGTGATCGACCATCAGCCGAAAGGGCGGCACAAACGCTTCGATGCCAATGTGATCAAATCTCTTGAAGCGCTCGCGCAAGGCTCTCCGGCGGACATCCTTCTCGAAGCTGCCCTCGCACTGCAAATTGCCCCGATCAGCGAAATCATCTCGAAATCCCGATTGGAACCCGCCATTGCCGAAGCCGCCCTAAAGGAATTGACTGGAAATGGTCAGATAGTCCTCCTGGATGACACGCTTGCAACAACATCCGCACATTGGAAAGCTCTACAGGCATCGGTGCTGAAACTGATCGATTCTTATCACCTTCAATTTCCGCTACGGAAAGGTATTCCACGGGAGGAACTGAAAAGCAGATTGAAACTCACTCCAAAGGTTTTCAATGCTGTTCTCGCATTCCTCGTTTCTAATCACCTGCTGCTCGACTCGCGCGGAGCGGTTTCCAACCTAGGGCATGAAATCAAATTTGATGGGGCAGACCAAACCCGGGTCGCGGCGCTGAGGCGCAGATTCGCGGAGAATCCATATGCCACACCCAGTCTCAAAGAATGTCAGGCGGATGCGGGGGTGGAAATCGTCAATGCCCTGATCGAAATGGGTGAATTGATGCCTGTTTCGGAGGACGTCCTCTTCCGAAAGAATGATTACGAGGAAATCGTCGAACGGGTCGAGGGGGCGATAAAGCAAAAGGGCAGCATCACACTTGCCGAAGTCCGGGATATGCTGGGCACAACCAGAAAATACGCGCAAGCGTTGCTGGAGCACCTGGATTCCATTGGAATGACTATGCGCGACGGGGACGCGAGAAAATTGAGGAATTAACAACGCCATGAAAAATGTTTACGATTTTTTCAGGGCACCTGTTTTCGAGGACGAGGAGAAAAACCGGCAGGCTTATTTACTGAACATTATTTTATGGACACTGGTATTTGTGCCGGTACCGTATCTGGCGTATGTTCTGACGACATTGCCTGAATTTTCCACGCGCGCATGGGTACAAACGCTGTTCGGCGAAGGAATCAACATATTCCTGCTGTATCTCCTGCGGCGCGGGTATGTTCAAACCGCGGGGTTGATCCAGTTGCTTGCGTTCTGGCTATTTTTCACCGTAACGGCGTACACGGGTTACGGCGTTCAAGATGAAGCATATATCATAGGCTACCCGCTCACAATTCTGATCGGCGGCTTGATCCTTGGCTCCAGGTTTGCCGCCCCGATCACCATACTCAGCCTTGTTTCCGGACTCGGAATGCTGATAGCCTATTACAACGGAATAATTCCGGTAATTCACGCCCAGCCACCTCAACTGACTTGGGTGATCAGTCTTGCGCTTTTCCCGGTTATCGCCACACTGCAATACTTGACGATTCGAACCTTGCAGGACGCCCTTCAAAGAGCGCACAAAAGCGAAGAAAGGTATCGCTTGATCTCAGCCGTCAGTTCGGATTATGCCTTTGAAAGCGTCATGGAAAGCGACGATAAAGCGCGTACAGTCTGGATGGCGGGAGCATTCGAGAAAATGACCGGGTACACACCAGAGGAATATATATCTTCTGGCGGATGGTATGGCCATATCCACCCGGACGATCTCGTTCAAGATGCCAGGGATATGGAGAAACTGATCAACAATGAGGATGTTCAAGGTTCTGAGATACGCACATTCACCAAGAATGGCGAAATCCGTTGGGAACGAATATTTGCCCACCCGATCTGGGATCATAAAGAAAACCGTCTTTCCGGAATCATCGGCGCTGTTCAGGATATTACCGAACAGAAAATTGCGGAACAAAAGGTTCAGGAAACACTGCTACAACAAACCGCCATCCTGAATAATATCCCGGACATGGCCTGGCTAAAAGACCTGGACTGTCGTTATATCGCCGTAAACGAGGAGTTCTTACGGGTGAGCGGAAGGAAGGAAGAGGAAATCATCGGCAAAACCGATTTGGAAATATGGGAACTCCCCTTTGCCGAATATTACCGAAACGATGACATGGATGTGATCCAAAGTGGGAAACGCAAGACTATCGAAGAAAAGCAGAGGGACTTTGCCGGTGGAGAGTATTGGGTCGAAACAACAAAAACCCCGATCCGCGGCAAGGACGGAAACGTGATCGGCACCACTGGAATATCGCGCAGCATCTCGGATAGAAAACGGGCAGAATTGGAACGGGAGCGTTTGATCGCCGAATTGGAAGCCAAGAATGCGGAACTCGAGCGTTTTACTTATACCGTATCGCATGACCTGAAATCTCCTCTGGTGACGATCAATGGGTTTCTTGGCTACCTGGAAAAGGACGCCCTGGCCGGAGACCAAAAGAATTTTATACGCGATTTGGGGCGAATCAGGCAGGCAGTGGAAAAGATGCATGAATTACTCAACGACCTGCTCGAATTATCGCGCATTGGACGGATGGTAAACGAACCGGTGGAGTTGGGGTTCGCGACAATCATAGCCGACGCGCTCGCATTACTCGAAGGCCCGATCTCTGCCAAAAAGGCTATCATCGAATTCGCGGATGAAGGCCTGCATATTTATGGGGATCGCGTTCGCCTGACGGAAGTCGTTCAAAATCTTGTCGAAAATGCCATCAAGTTCATGGGCAGCCAGCCCCAACCCAAGATTAAGATCGGTTCCCTACGCAACGAGACCGGGCAGCCGTTTTTTTTCGTGCAGGATAATGGAATCGGTATCGAACCGCAATATCAGGACCGCATCTTTGGCTTGTTCAACAAACTTGATACGAATACAGAAGGCACCGGCATCGGGCTCGCGCTCGTCAAGCGGATCATCGAAGTGCATAACGGGCGCATCTGGCTGGAATCCCAGCCAGGCAGGGGCAGCACATTTTATTTCACCCTCCCCATCGCCAGATAGATAAACCCAAGGAGATACCATGTGTGGACGATTTACCCTGACCGTTGACCCTGCAGAACTTGCGGATACATTCAGTTCATACGAATTCCCAACCCAATTCGCGCCTCGCTATAACATTGCGCCGACGCAACCTGTCCTCGCCATCCCAAATGACGCAAAGAACAAAGCGGATTTTTTTCTTTGGGGGTTGATCCCTTCGTGGGCAAAGGATCCATCCATAGGCAACAAGCTGATCAATGCGCGCGGCGAAACTCTCGCAGAGAAACCGTCGTTCCGCGGCGGGTTCAAATACAAACGCTGCCTCATCCTTGCAGATGGATTCTATGAATGGAAAGCCGCGGCAGGCTCGAAAACAAAGACCCCTTATTACATCCACATGAAAGACCATAGACCGTTTGCGCTTGCCGGGTTGTGGGATATTTGGAACTCACCCGAAGGCGACTCATTGCGCACCTGCACCATCATCACCACCGAACCGAATAAGTTGATGTCGGCGCTGCATAACCGGATGCCCGTGATCCTCGACCCGAATGATTACAACTTGTGGCTGGACCCCGCGCCCCAGACTCCGGAGAAGCTGATCCATCTCATCAAGTCTTTCCCCGCCGATGCCATGTCGGCCCATCCCGTCTCCACACTGGTGAACAAACCCGGCAACGACCGACCGGAATGCGTTCTCCCCGCTGTGTAATCGATGAATTCCGTACGCAGTTCTCTGATCGCCCGCTTCCCCGCGCTCGGCTCGCGTGATTATGTCCTTTTCCTGGTCGGGCAATTCATCTCTGTCGTCGGCACATGGATGCAGTCCACCGCTCTGCCGTATCTTGCTTACCGCATTTCGGGCCGCCCGCTTGACCTGGGGTTGATTGGTTTCGCCTCCACCCTGCCGACGTTGTTGTTTGCACTTCCCGCTGGTGTGCTTGTCGAGCGGATGGACAAGCGCAAGACTGTCATCATTTTGCAGGCGGTCATGTCTGTACAAGCCTTTGGGCTGGCATTCCTGGCTTTTACCGGACGGATCGAAATCTGGCAAATTCTAATCCTGGCTTTCATCTATGGTTCCGCCATCGCTGTGGAGGTGACCGCACGTCAGGCGATGCTGATCGAACTCGCCGGGAAGGATGCCCTGCCAAGTGCGATCGCGCTCCAGACCACGGCGTTTAATCTTGGGCGGGTTGTCGGTCCCTTGTGTGCTGCATGGCTGATCGCCGTCTTTGGCAACGAAGGCGCAGTCTTTCTTGGAAATGGGATCAGCTACATCTTTGTGATTGTCGGGTTGTTTTTTGCCCGCACACGCTTCAGAGAAGATAAGACGGCTGAACCTTCGCAGGGAATGAGGAATGAATTCCAGGAGGGGTTGAGGTATATCCGCTCGAATGCGATCGTGATGTCTGCCATTTTGATGTCTGCCTTGCTGGGTTTCTTCGGCATTCCGCTCATCCAACAGATTCCTGCCATTGCACGCGATATTCTCCAACCGGTGTTGACCTCCGAAACTTTGATCGCCGCGCGGACAAGCAACCTTTACACAGCCCAGGGGGTCGGTGCAGTCATCGCGGCATTCATGATGGCGTATTTTTCCGCTACAAACAAAACTTCCACCCTGCTATGGGGTCAGATATTTTTCATCCTGCCCATCATTGCACTCGGCGTTACGACCAAAGAATCACTGGCATTCTTCCTGTTGACCTTTGTCGGCTGGGGGACGGTGACACAACTGATAAGCATGAATATTATGATCCAGGTGCGTGTTCCAAATGAATTGCGAGGGCGTGTGTTTAGCATTTATTTTTGGGGGCTGCAGGGAGTTGCCCCATTTGGGAGCGTCCTGATTGGTTGGATTGCCCAGGCCTGGCAGGTGCAGACCGCCATCCTCGCCGGAGGGGTCGCCTGTCTGCTCGGAGTTACAGCCGTCAGGCTGATGGTTATCCCAAAGAAAGCCGATTGAACCTGCGCAGAGTCGGTTGAATCTATCCCCACTTCCCGCCTGTTTCATGCTGGTATAGCAAAATCCCCCGCAAGGTGAGTAAAATAAAAGCGAAGATAAGCAACCGCAAGGAGGTTGACATGCCCGACAATGAACAGGAGCGGCTCAAGAGACTGCGCGAGCGGCAGCTCGCAGACCGCGACCCTTTGGTCAAGCAGCGCAAGCACCAGCAAATGTACACCGCCAAAGCCAGGCGGATGCGGAAATCGTTCAAACTTTCCGAAGCCTGGTCAGATATCCCGCACATCATCCGCACACCACTTTACGGCTTGATCCTTGGAGTCGCGATCACTTTCATCCTGCCCACCGTATGGGATTCACCGTTCGCCTTCTGGATCGGTGTTCTGGCAACAGTGCTCCTGATCGTTTTCGGGCTTATCCTCGGCAACACACTCGACCTTCGCGACAGGATCAAAGACAACTTGAAATAACGAAGGCGGGGAAAGGACATGCCACGCGTAGTAAAATCAGGGGATGAAATCTGCTGTAGCTGAGATCCCGCTTGAAAAACTGATGGAACAACTCCCTGAAAGGTACACACCTGCCGACCGGGAGTTGGTAATTCGCGCTTATCACGTTGCCGAGGAAGCGCATCGGGATCAAAAGCGTCACTCCGGTGAACCGTATATCAATCACTGCATCGCGGTTGCGAACATTCTCTCAGAGTTGAAGGTACCGGCCGAGGTGGTTGCCGCCGGTTTATTGCATGATACGGTCGAAGACACACCGATCACCCTGGCGGATATCCGCAGTGAGTTCGGCGATACAGTTCGCTTATTGGTGGACGGGGTGACCAAATTGACACACCTGCCGCGGGTCTCGCGCGGCGATCAACATGCCGAAGCAGGGGAAACTGAGAACGACGATCCGCAGATCGAACCAGCTCTTTTGGGGCGCAAACAGGACATGGTCCCTGAAACCCTGCGAAAGACCTTCCTCGCCATGGGTGAAGATGTACGCGTTGTGCTGATCAAATTAGCCGACCGCCTGCATAACATGCGCACGCTCGGCTATATGCCTGAACACAAACGTATGCGCATCGCCTCGGAAACACTCGACATCTTCGCACCGCTGGCAAACCGGCTCGGCATCTGGCAGTTGAAGTGGGAATTGGAAGACCTGAGTTTTCGTTACGTCCAGCCTGAAAAATACAAAGAGATCGCCAGTTCCCTGGCTGAACGAAGACCCGACCGGGAAAAACAACTTGAAGAAATCAAAACAAACCTGAAACGCCTGCTGGAAAAGAATCACATCCAGGCCGAGATCAGCGGGAGACCGAAACATATCTATTCGATCTACAAAAAAATGCACAAGAAGGATAAATCCTTCAACCTGCTGTACGACGTGCGTGCCGTGCGCCTGATCGTACCCGATGTACCCTCCTGCTATGCCGCATTAGGCGTGATCCACACATCATGGCGCCCCGTGCCGGGCGAGTTCGACGACTACATCGCCGCGCCAAAGGACAACCATTACCAGTCCCTGCATACGGCGGTGATGTACGATGATAAGCGTCCGCTCGAGATCCAGATCCGCACTCAGGAAATGCATATGAACGCCGAGTACGGCATCGCGGCGCATTGGCGTTACAAGGAAGGGGGCAAGCACGACAAACAATTCGAGGAGCGCATCAAGGACCTGCGCAAGATGATGGAATGGGGACGCGATGTGAACGACGCCACCGAGTTCGTCGAATCGATGCAGAGCGATGTATTCCGCGACCGGGTCTACATCTTCACCCCGCGCGGAGACGCAATCGACCTGCCCGCCGGTTCGACCCCCATCGACTTTGCTTATCACGTACACACCGATATCGGACATCGCTGCCGCGGGGCGCGGGTGAACGGAAAGCTCGTCCCCCTCAACCATGAGTTGAAGACAGGCGACGCAGTGGAAATCCTGACCGCGAAACGGGGAGGTCCAAGTCGGGATTGGTTGAACAATAATCTTGGTCTGGTAAAGACCCAGCGGGCAAGATCGAAGATCCGCGTCTGGTTCAAAAAACTGGAAGATGAACAAAACCTCGCCACCGGGCGCGAAACCTTCGAGCGCGAACTACAGCGGCTTGGCATCAGTGAAGTCAATTTCGAAAAACTGGCACGCGAGCTGGAATACAAGACCCCTGATGACATGTTCATCGACCTCGGGACGGGCGAGCTTTCCCTCAGCAAGCTCATCAGGCAATTCTCTCAGGATGAAGAGATCAAGGATATTCTCGAAGCGAACGCCCCCGCTGTGCCCTATAAACCCACCGACGCGATCGAGGTTGTCGGGTTAAAGGGGATGCTCGCCACCATGGCAAAATGTTGCAACCCCATGCCCGGCGACCAGATCGTGGGCTACATTACCCGCGGACGCGGCGCAACCATTCACCGGCAGGACTGCCCCAACATCCTGCAGGCGCAGGACCGCGAACGTTTCTTGAAAGTGGATTGGGGGCATGTCGAGCAGACTTTCCCGATCCCCGTCAAGATCAAAGCATATGACCGTGAGGGCTTGTTGAGCGATATTTCGAACCTGCTTGCAGATGAAAACATCAACATCAATAATGTGGCGGTGAACGTCAACCGCAGCATCGCGGACTTGAGACTTATCATCGAAGTTAAAGACCTGACCCAGTTGAGCCGAATCCTGACACGGATCGAAATCCTGCCGAATGTAATGGAAGCCGTTCGAACCAAGCCGGGGTAATACAAGGCGTCCCGCGGAAAAAAACGCGAATCCCTGGCACATTGCATTTTGCTCTCTACATATTGCGCCCGACAGATTGCGCCTTGGTAAAGGGGGTATAATCGCGGCGCTTCGATATGCTTAGCGTTACTGAGGCGCGCGAGCGCATCCTCTCCCAGATCAAGACAACACAAACTGTTTCAGTGGCATTGAGCGATTCGTTGGGTCGCGTACTGGCTGAAGACCTTGTTGCAGACGGCGACCACCCCCCTTTTGACAATTCAGCGGTGGACGGGTTCGCCTTGCGAGCAGAGGACAGCGGTGCAGACCGGACCTTAACCGTTGTAGCCGACATTCCCGCAGGGACTGCGCCTAAGGTGGTTTTGCAGACTGGTCAAGCCGCACGGATCATGACCGGGGCGCAAGTTCCGCAAGGTGCAGACTGCGTCATACCAGTGGAGGAAACAGATTTCAGCGACCGCAGTACAGGAACAGCTCCCCCAAAAACTGTAAGCATCAAAAAACGCCTGATGAATGGTGATAATATTCGCATGGGTGGAAGCGATATGCGGGCTGGCGACGTTGTGATGAATCAGGGAAGGCTTCTCAAGGCTCAAGACTTGGGACTGCTGGCAACTTTGGGATATGCAGCTGTGACCGTATACAAAAAACCGCGGGTGGCATTGATGTCATCGGGAAATGAATTACTCGAAGCAAATGCTCCACTCGAACCGGGAAAGATCCGCGACTCGAACTCGTATACCCTGGCGGCTTTATTGACCCAGACAGGCGCGGAAGTCATCCCCCTGGGAGTTGCAAAAGACACCAGTGATTCAGTGACGGCGTTGTTGAACAAGGCGACCGATGAAAAAGCGGATCTGATCCTTTCCTCGGCTGGTGTCAGTGTGGGAGCGTTCGACTTCATCAAGGAAGTGATCGAAACAAACGGGGCCATGGATTTTTGGAAGGTGAATATGCGCCCCGGCAAACCGCTGGCATTTGGTTCATATCGTGATATCCCGTTCATAGGTCTACCGGGCAACCCCGTCTCGGCATTTGTGGGGTTCGAGGTCTTCGTACATCCCGCGCTTCAGCGGATGAGCGGCTCGATGGACGGAGACAGGCAAAGGGTCAAAGTTCGATGCGCACAGGAGGTTGAATCGGATGGGAGAGAGAGTTATCTCCGGGCGAGAATCAAGTTCTTAAACGGCATCCCATCCGCATTTCTCACAGGGCACCAGGGGTCGGGCAACCTGCTTTCGCTGGTGCAGGCGGATGCTTTACTAATCATCCCCGCTGGTGTAAAATGCGTGCCTGCTGGCTCGGAAGTGGACGCCATCATCTTATGAGGAAACATGGATAAATGGCTTTACCGCGCTTCGATAGCGCTTGTGGTCGTTGGACTGGCGGTTTCGGTATACATGACGATTTACAAGATCTCGGGCAATGATGGCATGTGCCTCGGCTCCGGCGATTGTTCGACCGTCAACGCCAGCGTATTTTCGGAAGTGAACGGGATCCCGGTTGCCGTCTTCGGCATCGTCGGTTATCTGGCGATACTGGCTGTTCATTTCTATGAAAACAAGATCGATTTTCTGCGCAAGAACGGGACGATGCTGATCTTCGGCATGGCGCTGACGGGTTTTCTATTCACCCTCTGGCTGGTTTATGTCGAACTCGAAATTTTGAACGCGATCTGCCCATTCTGCGTCACGTCACAGGTTGCGATGACCGCGATCTTTATCATTGCGGTCACACGCCTGATCCGAAACGAAATCTAGGAGGATTCGAAATGCCCCGTATCAAATGTCACTACACCGACTGCGTGTTCATCGATGAAGGGCTTTGCGGCGCAGCTGCCGTGGAGTTCGACCCGGACACGGGTTGTGTAACCTATTCACCCACCGAAGGCGCAGCCGCCAATGACGAGTGGGAAGACGAGGAAGAGGCGGATGAATGGGAGGATGAAGAAATAGATGGCGAAGAAGACGATGAATGGCTGGAAGAGGAGGATGAGTTCTAGCCGCGCCTCTTTCTTGACTTAGTTTTGGTCAACCCCATTGAGCCTTCCCCTTGCGGGAAGGCTTTTTTTATCCACGTTGGGCATTGGTGGACTCCGCTATTAAATCCTCTCCAACTCCTGACCTTCTTTTGTGTCTTTAACCCTCCAACCCAACGCCGCAATTTCATCGCGCAGACGGTCCGACGCCGCAAAATCTTTATTGACCCTTGCCTGTTTGCGTTTTTCGAGCAGGGCAAACGCCTCATCGGGAGGATTCTCCTGCCCCGAAGTCTGCATCTCAAGAGTCATCTTCCAGGTACTTCCCGGAACTCCTGAGTCGATCGGATCCGGGATCCGAATCTCGCCAAGTTCGCTCAGGTTGAATTTCGAGCCGGATGGGTACATCTCCGGGTTGCATTCTCTCACGATGGATACGGAACTCACGCCGCTGACTTCACAAGTCCCCGCTTCGAAATCCATGATGATGCCTGTATGCTCATCCAAGCCGACAGTTGTATTTTCGGGTGGAAGCATGCCGCACCATTGTGCGAATCGTTCCATACCCACAAAACAGCGGCTGGTATCGAGGTCCACACCGCCCTCGGCATTATTCCAATGTGGGACAAACGAGACGTTTATCCCAAAATCGGAGAATAAGTCCAAACCATCCTTGACATGCACATCCTCACCGACTTTGTATATTTCATAAACCGGCAGAACCCATTGCCCGACCGAGATCGTCGCGGCAGAGGCAAAGACAAGGGTCGCGCCCTGCCTGTGCCTTGCACGAATGATGTCCCAGGCGAGCGAGCCTTTCAATTGACGCGCGGCATAACTGGGGCTGCCGGGTCCCATGAAGATCATATTGGCATTCATTAACGGTTCGAGGATTTGGCGATCGTCAGGGCTGTAGGCGGTCCCCTTTTTCCTGGCGGGTATCAGGTCGATGATGGGTTTGTAATTCCCCAGGCGGGTCTTGAGGAAATCACCCACACGACCGGCAACGAGAGAGGCGTTAAGCTCAAAACCGGCTGGCGTCTCGAGGATGGCGATCCGAAGTGGGCTGGGCAGGAGGCGGGCGAGCGTCTCGAAAATACGCCCGCCGGCAAGGGATGTCTCACCCGAGCCGAGAAATGCAATGCGTCCAAGTGTCATGCTACTTGGATGCTTTCTTCAATTCTTCTATTACGTTGAAAAAGGTTTCGTTCGGTGGAATATCCGCCATGGATGAACCGTAGTGGATATAACGGATGCGCCCCTCGATATCGACGACCGAATTCAACGGCATCCGTCCAAGCTTGAACAGGTTTACTTCCTGCTTGTACAGTCTTGCGACGCTGTGCGTCGGGTCGGGCAGACCGATGAAAGGAAGTTCTTCGCGCTCCCAATACCTTTTGAAATTCGGGGCATTATCTGGACCGACCGCCACGATCTCCGCACCGCGCATTATGAAGGTTTCGTAATCGTCCCGCAGGCGCGCCAACTGCGCGCGGCAGAACGGTCAGGAAAATCCGCGCAGGAAAGCCAATACAACCGGCTGCCGCGTGCGAAAATCAGAAAGGCGCACCAACTTTCCATGAACGTCTGTGAGTTCGAAATCCGGGGCGGATTCGCCTGGCGTAATCAATCCATTTATCATTGAAGTCTCAAATAGTCCAACACGATTTTCAAAAAAGGCTCGGGGCATTCTTCCTGCGGCACATGCCCGCAGCTTGGAATGAGCTCGAGCTGCGATTCCGGTATCTCAACAGCGATGGCTTCAAAATACCACGAGCGGATCAGCCTATCCTCCTGCCCGGCGACGATCAAAACAGGGACTTTCAATTCGGGGAGCAATGGACGAAGTTCAGGATAGGCTGGGGCAAAGGTCAATTCGTAGAAGGCGCGATCCCAATTCTTGATCGTCAAGACCTGCAAATGATTCCCGCGAATCTCTTCGGTCAATTTGCTTTGATCATACCATCCGCGCTCCACCGTGCGCGGCAGGCTTTCCTGGTAATCTCGCACCAGCAGCGGACCGATATGCCGCATCTGCGGAGTCCACATGAACGGCAGCGCCCAAGCCGGGAATTGCGGACCGTACCCGCCGCCTACGCCCGGATCGACCAGGATGAGTTCATCCACCCTTTCAGGATACTCCAAGGCAAATGCCACCGCAACCCCGCCCCCGGCGGAATTTCCGATAAGAACCGCTTTCTCCACAGCAAAGGTATCCAATAATTTTCGTAAAATCTCAACGTTCGCCTTCATACCATAAGGATTCGATTCCCAATCCTCCGGCATCGGCCTCTCCGTCAACCCGAATGCAGGGCGATCGTAGGCGATGACCTTGCCGTACGCCGCGAGATCGTCCATCACCTCCCGCCAGGAGTAGGCGCTGCCCCCAAATGGATGAAGCAGGATGAAGGTCATCTCTCCCGAGCCTGCTTCTTTGTAATGAATATCCACACCATCGATCTCGATAAACTTGCTACCAGGCTCCAGTAATTCCTGTTCGGAGACCAATCCGTCCAGTTTCGGAACCGGCACGGCAAAAGGTCCCAACGCCGTGGTGACGCAGGCAAAAACAAATGAAATGAGAATGATTTTTTTCCAGCGTTTCATAATTTGATCGTCGGACAACGAACCGTCGGCGTCGGGTTATCCACGCTCCGCCCCGGGTCGATTGAAAGTTATTTCAACACCTCGATAAAAAATTCAACAGTCGCAGCAGTAGTCTGCATCCATTGTTCCTCGTAAGAAATTTCAGCCGAGTTGTCGCCCTCTTGAAGCCCATAAGCACCGAATTGCGAGTGGTTGCCGCCTTCGATGCTGACAAAAAGGGCGCTGGCCGGCAAAAGGCGGCGCGAGTCTTCCACGCGGGCCTCAGAAAACAAACCATCTTTCGTTCCGTAGATCGATAACACGGGAAAACCCTGCTCCCGCAGCGAGTCATCGCCAGGAGAAGACGCCCATAGGACAAGCCCGCTGATGCTTTCCCGCCCTTGGGCAAACATCGAGGCGGCGACACCACCGAGCGAATGCCCGCCCACGAACCAATATTCGATCTCTGGATATTTCGATTGAGCGACCGCCCCGGCATTGACATCCAGCAAAGCCAGGCTTAAAGGCATGGGAATCAACACCACAAAATACCCTTCCGCCGCAATGGATTTCAATACAGGCGCGTAAGCTCGGTAATCCACTTTTGCGCCGGGGTAAAAGATGAAACCGGTTTCAGGGTGTGAGTTTTCAGCGGGACGAAAGACAACCCATCCATTCTCGCCGCTCACGAAAACCTGCGAGTCGGAATTCATTGCACTCAGGGCGGCATCGTCCGGCAGCTGGACATCGACCGCCCAGAGGACAAACGCGAGCAACAAGGTAGCCGCCGCGAAGATAACCATCGCTGCAGGGATTCGCCAATTGATTTTTTTCATCATTTGCTAGAGAGATCGCGGGCTTTTTCCCAGATCGCGTCAAACATTTTCACGGTCAACTTTTTCGTGGATGTATTCTGCTGGCTGGGGTGGTACGAGCAAAGCAACCATTGACCAGTCATCAGTTCATAAGCCGCGCCATGGGCGAACTTCAGGCCGCGCACAGCAAATATTTTGAGGATTCGGTCGAAGGCAATCTTACCCAGACACACGATCACCTTCGGCTGGATAAATTCCAACTCCCGCTCAAGGAACGGCTGGCAATTGTTCAACTCTTCTGGGTTCGGTTTATTATCCGGCGGCGCGCAACGACCGGATGCCGTAATATACATATCCTTAAGGATGAGACCATCGCCTCGCGACTCAGACAAGGCTTGGTTCGCAAACCCAGCCTTGTGCAACGCTGGGAAAAGAAACCCGCCCGATGCATCGCCCGTGAATTGACGCCCGGTACGGTTCGAACCATGCGCGCCGGGAGCCAGTCCCACCACCATCACACGTGCCCGTGTGTCGCCAAAACCTGGCACCGGCTTGCCCCAATATTCTTCGTTGATATACGCCTTACGCTTGATATGCGCCACTTCCTCGCGCCACTTCACCAGGCGGGGACATTTGCGGCAGGCGATAATTTGTTGGTTGTGCTGTTCGAGATTCATCATTGGTAATTAGAGATTGGAAATTACACAATCAACATCGCATCTCCAAAGGAATAAAAGCGATAGCCTTTCTTAATTGCCAGATCATAGGTTTGCAAAATCTTTTCCCGACCCGCAAAAGCACTGACCAGCATGATCAACGTGGATTTAGGCAGATGAAAGTTGGTAATTATGGCGTCCACAACTTTAAATCGGTAGCTAGGAAGGATGAAGAGTGTGGTGGAGCCGGAGAAACAAGTGACCGGGGACGAGGAATCAGAATTTATGATTTCAGATCTATGATTTTCGATCGACGCAGATTCCAGCGTTCGAACAGAGGTCGTACCAACAGCGATGACCCGTCCGCCATTTTTTTTGGTTTCGTTGATAAAGTCAGCAGTTTCCTGTGGAAGTTCGCACCATTCGGAATGGATTTTATGGTCTTCAGGGCTGTCTTCATTCACGGGCGCAAACGTGTCCAAACCAACGTGCAAGGTAACATATGCAACTTTTACTCCGCTTTGCTTGAGGTTTTCCAGCAACTCCGGCGTGAAGTGCAGTCCAGCTGTGGGAGCGGCGGCGGAACCGGGCTCTTTCGAAAAGACGGTTTGATAACGCTCTGGGTCAGTCAGCTTTTCGTGAATATATGGTGGGAGCGGCACATTCCCCACCTGAGAGAAATACGGCTCGATAGGCTCGGAAAATCGAATAAGCCGTTCTGCCCCTTCAAGAAATTCAGCGATCTCTGCATGGAGCGAAAAGTCTCCAGCCTTTTCACTCCGAAGTCTGGAGACTTCGGAATCCACAATCACCTTACTGCCTACACGCAGGCCTTTGCCACCTACCAGAGCTTCCCATGTCAAAGAATCGCGGCGGCGCAGGAGGAGTAACTCCACTTTGCCGCCGGTTTCTTTGTGGGCAAAGATGCGGGCGGGAATGACGCGCGTCTGATTCAAGACGAGTAAATCCCCCGCCTTCAAATAATCCCGAATGTCACGAAAGGTTTTATGCTCCACTTCACCAGATTGACGGTGCAAGATCAACAGACGCGACGAATCGCGCGGCTCGACGGGTGTCTGCGCGATGGAAGTTTCAGGAAGATGGTAGTCGAAGTCTGAGGTTTTCAATTTATTTTTGCAGGAAGCTGGAAATAAGATTCACCAGAATCGTCAAAATCACCGACACCAGGATCGAACTCGTCAGCGGAAAATAGAAAGAGCCATTCTCCCCTTCGATGCGGATGTCGCCGGGCAGGCGCCCCAATGGGATTCCAAATTTCGAGGCAAGATACACCCCGCCTCCAATAAAGAAGAGGATGATTCCGCCGAGCATTAAGTAACGGGCAATAGATTCCATAGTCGAAGGTCAAAGGTCGAAAGTCAGACACTAGACCTTCGACTTTTGACGTTTTTTACAACAGCCTCGGCTGACCTTCTTCCGTGTACTGATACCCCAAATGCTCATACGCGGATTTGGTCGCTACGCGTCCCTGCGGTGTTCTATCGAGAAAGCCGAGTTGCAAAAGATACGGCTCGACCACATCCATGATCGTATCCTGCTCTTCGCTGATCGATGCGGCAATGGTATTCAAACCGACCGGTCCGCCGCTGTATTTTTCAATGATGGTCTTAAGCACGCGGCGGTCCACGTCATCCAAGCCGAGCGGATCGACCTGCAATAAATCCAGCGCTTCTTTCGCGACCTTTTGCGTAATGACGCCGTCTGCGCGGACTTGGGCGAAGTCCCGCACGCGGCGCAGGAGACGCAACGCGATACGCGGAGTCCCGCGTGCGCGCCTCGCCACCTCGCTGATGCCTGATTCGTCTGCTTGGACCTTGAGCAATCCCGCAGCCCTCGCAACGATCTGTTTCATGGCTTCGAGTTCGTAATAGTCCAAACGATACACCGCGCCAAATCTTGCGCGCAAGGGAGCGGTGACAAGAGCGAGTCTGGTCGTGGCACCAACCACGGTAAAGCGAGGCAGTTTTAGGCGGATGGAACGAGCCGAGGGTCCCTTTCCGATGACTATATCTAATGCAAAATCTTCCATCGCCGGGTAGAGCACTTCTTCCACGGCACGCCCGAGGCGGTGAACTTCGTCGATGAAAAGGATGTCGCCTGCCCGAAGATTTGTGAGGATTGCAGCTAGGTCACCGGCACGCTCGATGGCGGGTCCCGCTGTCACTTTGACATTAACTCCCATCTCGTTGCCAAGCACATGTGCAAGAGTTGTTTTCCCCAACCCCGGAGGTCCGTAAAACAAAACATGATCCAATGCTTCTCCACGCTGACGAGCGGCCGCGATCAAAATGGACAGGTTTTCTTTTACTTGATCCTGTCCGATCAGATCATTCAGCTTTTGCGGACGCAGAGCGTTATCTACGCGGTCATCGGGTTTGGCTTCAGGGTCGAGTGGTTTGGAGGACGGTTTTGCCATACGGGCGATTATACCCTTTGTATTCTCCCATCAAAACGAGCAGGGACGACCGTCCTTCTGGTCGTCCCTGCGGATAAAATTTGCTCTTCGGCAGTCTGGCGATCTTGACCGGAAAGAATTTCGGTTTTAGACCCATGACTTTGCGTCGTCACGCTTTCACGTGAGTTGCCTTTCGGCAGTCGGTCGGTCTTGATCACGCGCTGCGTGATTTTAGACGCTCTGACTTTGCGCCGTCACGCTTTCGCGTGATTTTGCTTTTATCGGCAGCCCCGGCACTCATGGCTCAGTTCAGCTTTAGAGTGGGGCTTTGCGTAACCGGGTTTTCCCGGTCTTGCTCTTTCTCGGAGCAACCTTATTATGGCACTTTTTAGACAAATTACAATCACTCACTTGTTCTAAAAATAGAAATCCAATCGTTCCTTTTTCGGAAAATCCGGAAGCTTTGCCTCCGGACTCCATATTATTCTGCTTATTCAGCAGATGTAAATATTGTTTCGACGGTCATGCCCCATTTAAGCATGGGGTCGGAACCGTTCACGCGAACGCGGACGGTATAGAGAATATCGCCGCCCGATTGGGTGAAGGCGTTGCTGATCTCTTCGACCGTACCGGTCAGTTCAAGGTCAGACAGGGCATCGGGGCGTAAGGTGACGGACTGCCCGATCTGAATGTCCACAACTTCCAACTCGGTCACATCGGTGGTTTCGACGAACCACTGGCTGTCATCGATAATGCTCACAACACGTGTCTCAACGGTCACCTGTTCGCCAGCCTTGACGCTTACATCCGCCACCACGCCGGAGAACGGCGCAGTGATCACATAGGTCGAAAGGACATCTTTGGCAGCATCAAGGTTTGCCTTTGCAACCGCAAGCTGGTCCGCGTTCGGACCATCCAGGCTGATCTCGTATTGATACTTCGCTTCGGCTTCTGCGGCGAGCGCGGCGTCATACTTCGATCTCACCTCGTCACGTTTGCGGGTCTCTTCTTCCAATTCGCGCACTTTTTCATTCAAATCCTCTTGCGCGGCTTCGAGATCGTCCTCGGCAGTCTTGCGTTTGGAATTATCCTTGTCTAGATCCTTGTACTTGTCGAACTCATCCTGCGCGTCCTGCAAATCTTCCTTCAAATCCTCAATATCGCCTTCGATCTCTTCGATCCGATCATCGATGGCATCCACATCGAGGTCTTCCCAGTCGCGTTCGGCTTCGGCGCGGGCGATCTGCGCCTTCATGTACACATCCCACAGTTTGGCGCGATCACCGACCTCATTACGGAGAAGCGTATCGTAGGCATTCTGTGCGACGAGGATCTGCGCCTCCGCCGCCCCGGCATTTGTCAGCCGTGCCAGAACATCCCCTTCGCTGACAACATCCCCGGCTTTGACAAAAACATCCTCCACCACGCCGCGCGCCTGAAAGGACAAATTCGTAGCACGGACAGGTTCAAGGCGCCCCTCTGCAATGACTTCGCCAGAGGCGGTCACTTCGCCTACAGGCTGTTCCGTCACTGGAGTTTCCTGAGCCCCACATGCAGAAAGCGCCAGGATAAACAGAACGATCAAAGTAATTAAAAACAATGTATTTTTCTTCATTACAAACCTTCTTCAATTTACGATTTTGGATTTACGATTGACGATTACCTCGTCGCTTGTTACTCATTTCTCACTACTCATACGCCAACACTTCCCGGATGGTCAGCCGCGCCGCATTTCTTGCAGGCAACACAGACCCCAAAACGGAAAGCAATAACACCAGTCCCAACCAGATGGCATAACCCTGATAGGTAAACAACACAGCGATGGGCGTTTCGAAGATGGCAATACTGACGATAAATGAAAGCCCATAGGTTAATGGGATGGATACAACAATCGCCAGCAAGAACGAAATGGTCCCGATCACAAAGCCTTCACCGATCACCGTCCGCATTACGGCGCGATCATCTGCGCCGATGGCACGCATGATGCCGATCTCACGGGTACGCTCCAAGACGTTCATGCCCATCGTACCAGTCAAGCCCATCGCTCCCACGATGGCGGTCAAGACTGCCATAATGAGCAGAAAGACCACGAGGATGTCTAAACTTTCAGAAACCGAATCAAGCGAAGCCAGGCCAGACTGCGCCTGACGGATCTTGAATCCGTTATCGCGGAAATGATCATCCAGTTTATCAGACATCGCATCCTGAAATTCCCGGTCGTGTTGGGTCGTAACCACACGGAACGAGTAGGCGCGGTCGGTCAGGTTCGTGATCTTTTCGGCGTATTCCAACGGGGTATACGCAAGTACGCCTTCACGCCCGACGAATTTGAAGATACCTACCACTTCCCAAATCTCCTCCTGACCATCCACTTTTAGATAAAGCGCATCGCCGGGCTGCAAGTCGGGATAATATTTCAACACGGCTTCACTGATGGTGAGCTTGCGAACATCTCCCGGTTGAATCCAGCGCCCTGAAGCCATCATCGGTTTTACCAGGTTCGTATCTGCGGGCGGCGCGAGCAGGTTCACATTTTCCGCCACGGAGCCGTCCGGATAAAGCAGCTCAATGCCGATGAACTGCCAGCCTTCCACATCCTCCACACCCTCCATTTGAAAGGCGAACTGACGGACCTCGTTCATGCGGTAAGCGCGGTCAAAATCAAGGGTCACATCGGCGCGGAAATAACTGCCAATGTTCTCGGTATAGTCGCGCAAACTGACACGCACATTGAACACAGCAATGAAGATCGCGCCGCCCATTGTCAGGGTAAAGAGAGTCAACAAAAGGCGATTTGTACGACGGAAGGTGTTGCGCAGTGAAATGATGAATGGACGCGGCAAATGCATCCCCCGTGCCGCCAGGATGCGGGTCAGACGCACCAATGCCCAATCCAGCCAATTGACACGTGGTTTTTCGCCCGCCACGTGAGGCTTGCTTTCATCACCTGCAATATCATTGCTCAATGCACGAAGCACGGAAATCCTGGAACCATTCAACACAGGTGCAAGGCCTGCAAAGAGAGGAACCAACAATCCCACACCTACCTGAACAAAAAATGCGATGGGAACAATACGATAACCCAGCAGACCAAAATTCAAATTATCCGCGATGAACTCTGCCAGCCAATAGGCCCCCCAACCGCCCAACGGGATCGCGATCAGCAGAGATAGTACGGCAAACGCCATGATGAGGGTCAGGTACATCGCAAAGACCTGCCGGTTCCTGCCGCCGACCAGTTTGATCACACCGATATGGCGCAAGTGTTGGCTTAATAAAGCGCTCAAAGTGTTGGCAATCAACGAGCTTGACAGGAAGACAATCAGCACACCTAGTGCCATTAGAATATAAAGCACAGCATTAATGGTATCCGTCATCGGGTGTTTGTTGCGTTCCGAATAACGCGTCCGGATGACCGTATTGCCGTTCTTCTCCAGTTTGTCCTTTAACCCTGCACCCAGGGTACGGATATGCGTAAGGTCATTGGGTGACTCTGAGACCGTCAGGTACACACGGTTGAACAACTCCGGTTGTTTCAGGGTTTGCAGGGTATCCATGACCGTAAAGGCAAAGGGTGGTGCGAGGAAATCATCCGCGCCAGTGCTGGCATCCTGCACGATGCCGACCACCTTCAATTTTTTCGTCGTGCCGTCCGTCAGTTCAAAAACGAGATACTCACCCACCGTCACGTGGACTTTATCCGCATTCTTTTTATTAAGGACGATCTCATCCTTGCCCGCTTCGGACTCACCCAAAATGGGTACCAGCAAATTGACTTCATTCTTGCTGAAATCTTCCACCGCGATCAGGTCGATGGTCGTCCATTGGTCGCTGTCTTCAGGACGGACACGGTAATTGCTTACGCGCCTGCCCTCGGCATCCAAAACGCCTTTGAAATTGCGAATGGATGACAATACATCATCGTCGAAGTTCGTCATACGAAGTTCGACGTTTGCAGGGTTATTCGCTGCGTAGGATTCCCCCATATCATTGGAGATGATCTCATACGCACCGGTGATCACCCCAATGGAAAATACGCCCACTGCAATGGACAAAACCACCAATGCAGTGCGCATGAAGCTATCCCATAGATCGTGAAATACTTTTCGCCAACGAGGTCGCATAAATTGCTTTCATAGGACTGACAGGTTATTAAAACCTGTCAGTCCTTATTCTCCTTACTTCAACAACTCATTCAACTCGCCCGCCGAATACGGCTTGACAGTCACATCTTTCAAGCCGTCACGCAGGTATTTGGTGACACGCTCCGGATTGATGGCGGAGGTGAGGACGACTGTCTTCGGCGCAAGACCCGCTTTGGAAAGCGCACCCAGGACATCGGTTAGCGGAGCAGATGCGATGTTTTCATCCACCAAAATCAGATCGGCTTCGGGAATCTTCTTCAAGTCGGTGGACTGAGTCAGTTTAGTCTTCGTGCCTTTTAACATTTCAGTCAAAAGATTCGCCCAGTCGTCGTTATCATCTATAAGCAGGATGTTCTTGACAGCGCCAGGCTGCGCCTGCTCCACATCCACACGGCCACGCGGCATGAACATGGCAACAGTGGTGCCTTTGCCTTCCTCGCTGACGAGAGCAATATGCCCCTGCGATTGGGATACAACGTGCATGGCCGCAGGCAAGCCCAGCCCGTGATGCGACACACCTCGCGTCGTGTAAAACGGCGACCAGACCTTGCGCTGTGCTTCTTCGCTCATACCTGCGCCATCGTCTTCGATGTCGATTTCCAATACGCCGCGCTCTTCGGTAGGATGCACGCTGACCTTTATGGATTTCGCGCCCGCTTCAGCTGCATTCTGTAGGATGTTGCCAACAGCGCGTGTGAGTTGTGTCGAGTCGGCGATGACGTAAGCAGATGCAGGATCGATCTCCACCGTGAGAGTCTTTTGCGGAATACCACGTTGAAATGCCGCGGCTTGGAGCACATCGGCAAAGAGAACGGGACGCGGTTTCATCTCACGGACAGCGCCAATAAGTTGTTCCTTCACCTGGATGATCTGAGCGGCGCTTTCTGAGATCATGTCGAGGTCTTCCTTTAGCGACTCGAGATCAACGCCGCCATCGGCGATCTCTTCACGCAGGCGGGCAACTGTCAGCGAAATGGGAAGCGTCTTATTGCCGATCCAGTGAATGGCTTCAGTGGAGGCGGTGGTTAACGCCTCAAAAACTTTATTGCGAAGAATCTCGTTGTGCGCTTCCTTGAGTTCTTCGAGCAGATGCGCGTTGTTGATGGCAACCGCGAGGTGCTCCGCCATCGTCAACAGCGTGGTGATGTCATCTTCGCTGAACGCGCGTTCTTCGGAAGATTGGATCGTGACCGCTCCGAGGGTCTTACCACCATAGATCAACGGCAGCGCCATCTCCGAGCGGGTATGCGGCAGGTGTGGATTCTTGAAATGCACGCGCTCTTCGCCGACATCCAGCGCGATGCGCGCTTCGCCCATGGCGATACACGCGCCGATCATCGAGTCGGTGCCGACGCGCAATTTGTGTCCCTCCGTCAGCATGGCTTTGCCCGCCTTGCCATAGCCCGCACGTAACACGGCGTACTCGCCCTGTTCATCGAGCAGAAAGACACCAGCGTAATACAAGCCATATGCCTCGCAAATGATGTTGACGGTTTGCGGAAGTAACAGGTCAAGGTCGAGCAGCGACGCCACCTCCTTGCCCACGCGGTTCGCCGCCTTCAACAAACGAGAGCGGCGCTCCTCCTGTCGGTGGAGTTTGGAATTCTGAATGGCAACCGCAAGTTGGTCTGCCATTGTCTGCAAAGCGTCGATATCCTCTTCGTGGAATGCCGCCTCTTCAGTGGACTGAACGGTAAGCGCACCAATCGCCTCATCCGCAACGATAAGAGGAAGCGCCATCTCGGAGCGGGTCTTGGGCAGGTGTGGATTCTCGAAGAAGACCGCCTCCTCCCCCACATCGAGAGCGATCCGTCCCTTCTTGTTGGCGATGCTGGCACCGATCATCGAGTTGCCGCCAATGGCGAGTTTATGTCCTTCACGCAGCATGGCTTTGCCCGCCTCGCCGCGCCCAGCTTTCAGGACGGCATACTGCGAGGCTTCGTCCACCAGGAAGACGCCCGCATAGTAAAAGCCGAATTCATCGCTGATGATGTCCACAGTACGCTGAAAGAGTTCATAAGAATCTAAAATAGTGGTGATGTTCTTGGCAGCGCGTGCGGAAGCTTTCAATAATTTCGCATGTCGTTCAATGTTATTGGCCATAAGTTCCTCTTTATGATTTCAGATTTGTGATTTTCGATTTACGATTTTTGATTGGAAAATGCGACTTACAGATCACGCATCACGAACCTAATATCTTCTGGATCAACTCCACCAAGCCCTGCTCACGCCCTTTGACGAAGAAGGCAGTTGCACCTTTGGAGACCGCATCTTTTGCCTTGTTAACTTCATCATAGGCAGTCAAAATGACCACAGGCAGATTGGCGCGTTTTTGTTTCAAGTCTGCCAACAGGTCGAGTCCGGCATCATTTTTGGGCACCCCGTCGAAACCAGGCATATTTAAGTCTAGCACGGCAATATCCACTGTTTTCGCGTTCTGAGAAAATACTTCACTGCCCACCTTGCAGTCGGGTGCAGTCAACACATCATACCCTGCCCGCAGGAGCGTCTTCTCCAAACTACGCTGGATCAATTTTTCATCATCAACTAAAAGTACCGTCGTCATTAATTCCTCCGAGGATTTAACGTATTGGTAGGTCACGCTTTTAGCGCGACTTATTCTCATCCGGCAGATATAACTTTTCGGCAGGCAGGCGGACAAAGAAGGTCGCGCCCTGACCCGCCTCACTTTCCAACCAGATCTTGCCGCCATGCTGATTCACGATCTGCATCACGGCAGAAAGTCCCAGCCCGGTGCCGCCCGAACCACCCTTGGTGGTAAAGAACGAAACCCAGATCTTTTCCTGAATATCCTTTGGAATCCCGGGACCATTATCTTTTACTGATACCAGCACAAAATTCGAGTCGCCATCCTGCTGCCCTTGCACAAAAATCTTTGGCTCGGCGATCTTCGCGTTGGTCAATGCCTCCCAGGCATTCTTGATCAAATTATTGAAGACCTGCTCCACCTGCCGCGCATCCACATGAGCAAGCGGCATATCTTCCGACCAGGTCATTTCAACTGCGCCGTGCGGCAGCCCCATATTCTCCACCGTGCCCGCGATCATCTCGCGCAACGATACCGGTGTATCACTGCGTTGTCTCGCCGGACCGATCAATCCTTCTTTTATGTCGAGGATTGTTTTAGCACTATTCTCGGCGATGTCCAAATCCTCCATCAATGATTCTACACTGACCAATGCCTGCAAACGATTCGGCTTCATGGCAGACATCTCTGCCAAAACCTTTTCCAGGTCCAAACCTGATGCCTGCGCCTCTTCTCTAACCGTTTGAACTGCCGCAGCCAAAGAGGCATTATCCAACTCTGAATCCTTGACCTGTGCCGCCAACGCCAACAGATATTGGACATCCTCACGCACACGCCGCACACTACCGGGAATAGGCGCTGCCTTGTTCCCCACCCAGTGAATGGCTTCCCCCGTGGCGGTGGCAATCGCTTCGTAGGTCTTCGTCCTCAGCAATTCAGCATTTGCCGATTCGAGATCTTTCATCAAATTTGCGTTGTTGATCGCAATTGCGATCTGATCTGCCATCGCCTGCAGGGACGTGATGTCTTCCTCGTTGAACGCATTGAGTTCATTGCTTTGCACCGTCACCGCCCCAACGGAAATCGAGTTTACGATCAATGGCAGGGCCATTTCAGAACGGGTGTCCGGCAGATACGGATTCTTGAAGCGTGATGGTTCGCCCGCCACATCCAATGCGATCTGCGCCTGCTGTGTCAGGATCGAACGCCCGATCATGGATTTTTCATCAATGGGCAATTTGTAATTGGCATCGAGCATCTTGCGCCCCGCCAGCGCGTACCCGGCTCGCAAAACCGCCCATTTGCGGTCATCGGAGATCAAGAAGATGCCGGAGTAATAAAAATTAAACTCGCTACAAATAATGTTGACCGTATGCCGGAGTAGTTCATTCAAATCCAGTATGGATGTGACCATCTGCCCAACACGCGCAGCAGTCTCCAGTAGTTTATGTCTGCGTTCCAGCATGGCGAACATCTTTTGATTCTGCGAAAGAAGATATTTATTCCGCTCAACCGTATTTGTCAGCTGGCGGGTCTGGTCTTCGATCTTTTCAGCCAGCTCAAGTTGATACTCGCGTAAATACTCTTCGGCATTTTCCAAACCATCCGCTTTACCGCGCAGATACTCTGTAACAAGTTCTTCAAAGTCCCCACCAATGGGTTTCGGAATGAAACCTACAGCTCCAGCGGCTAATGCCCGCTCTCTTGCGCCAGGCTTGGTATCGCCAGATACAACGACAATGGGCGTCCCTGGCAACATCTTACGCAGTCGGGTTGCGGCTTCACTGCTGGTCATATGGGAGAGGTTGTTGTCCAGCAGGATCAGATTCGGCATGGTTTCGCTTGCCAGTCCCAACCCATCCAGAGGGTTTGCCGCCTCCAGCACAACGAAACGATAGGCAAGTAATCGCCGCACCAGCGAACGGGATTCGTCGCTATCTGCGATGTAAAGCACTTGCGGGAGTTTGCGAGGGTCGGAATTCATTTACGATTTATATTTCTGCATCGAAAATTTGACTTTGCGATTATGGCGCAAGATAAACCTTGCATTACCAGGGCTGATTACTTCCTGCCACTCCGCGGATCTGCCATGCGGTGTTCCTGCAATCGCTTCTGCACGATCTTGCTGACCGCTTCCATCGTGATCGGCGATTCTGCCATTACACGGTTATAGTCATCACGTGGGATTGCCAGCACTTCCACGGAGGTTTTTCCTGCCCGTACATTCGCAATGGATTTGCCGCCACGCAATAATTCGGCTTCCCCGAAGAATTCGTTCATACCGAGGCGCGAAAGGATGGTTTCCTTGCTGCGCTGTTTCTGGAGCACAACCTCCACCTCACCTTTACGGATGATATAGAAATGATTCAATTTTTCATCACGCGAAACGATGGTTTCCTGTGGCTGATAGATCTTGTGTTCCGCCAATTTGGTGAACTCCAACATGTGACGGTGACGAAGCTGCGGAAGTCCGCGCGAGATGGTCTCATCGATCAACTCGCCGTCGGAGATGATGATATTACGATGCGTACGCGATGTCAGGGATGGGTCGTGCGTGACCATTACAATGGTTTTTCCCTGCTGAACGAAATGCTCGAACAGACCGATGATGGTATCGGATGAACGTGTATCAAGATTGCCGGTGGGCTCATCTGCAATAAGCAGGGGCGGGTCACAAGCCATGGCACGCGCAATCGCTGCCAGTTGTTGTTGACCGGTCGAAACCAAAATGGGTAGTTTGTTGGCAAATTTTTCCAACCCCACCAAAGTCAATAGTTCCATGGCACGCTTCGGACGTTCATCAAAGTCGTACAAATCCACATAATCCATCGGGAGCATGACATTTTCGAGCAGGGTCAACATGGGCAATAATTGAAAGAACTGAAAGACAATGCCCAAATTCTTGCCGCGCCATTTTGAGCGTGCGCTTTCGCTCACACCTGTGTAGATGTCATTATGGTTGACAATGACCTGTCCACTAGTGGGATGATCGATACCTGTGATCATATTCAACAGCGTGGATTTCCCGCTGCCGGATTTCCCGACGATCGAGACGAACTCGCCGCGATCGATCATCAAATCCACACCCTTGAGCACGGTGAACTCTCCCGCCGCATTGGAGAATTTCTTGACGACACCGCGCATTTCAATGATCGCTTCCGGGGCGGCATCACTCACTTTATCCAAAACATGTTTCGGCTGAGTCCGACGCGGCGAAGTTCTTCGTTTGGTTTTCATGATTTACGCCTCCCCTTCGTCTTCGTTTCCATTTTGACTTCATTCTGCAATTCGCCGTCCACAAGGGTCAGACAGCGCGTGAAGCGGCTCTTCAAACCCATGTCGTGCGTAACCATTACAATGGTTTTACCGCGTTCAGCAACAAGCCTTGAAAAGACATCGAAGATATGGTCAGCGGTGACAGAGTCCAGGCTGCCGGTGGGTTCATCAGCGACCAGAATATCGGGGTCGTTGGCAAGCGCGCGCGCAATGGCAACCCGCTGTTGTTGTCCGCCGGATATCAAGGCAGGAAGTTTTTCGGCGTGTTCTTCGATCTCCACCAGGCGCAATAATTCCATTGCCTTCTCTCGCGACTCGCGCGGTTTGAAATTGCCCGCCAAATCCATTGGCAGGGTAATGTTCTCGACGAGGGTCAGCATGGGCAAAAGCTGGAAGGACTGATACACCACACCCATCGTCCTGCCACGCCAAAGGGCTTTTTCATCCTCATTGAGGTGATGCACAGACACCCGCCGCCCATCCGAATGGACTAACACCTCGCCGCTCGTAAGTTCGTCGACGCCGTTGATCATATTCAACAGCGTCGATTTGCCTGCGCCCGATTTGCCCACCACGCCCAAAAACTCGCCTTTGTTGACGGTTAAGTTGATATTCTTAAGCGCGGGGAAGTCTCCGGCCGCCGTGGAATAGGTTTTGCTTACATTGACAATTTCTACAATAGGAATACTCATAGGCTTAACAAATTGATTTTACCCCTATTGTGCTTTTGGGCGCAAAAAGCTTATTTGCAGTTTAATTTCAAATGTTTCGACTCAGCCTCATCCTCCGCTGCCCACGAAGGATGGACCAAATTTTTGGTCGACTCACCCAGGGGATGCGCCGCTTCAATCCTTCATCACAGGCTGTTCAAACACCCCAACCGTATCCAACTCTGATGAATATATTTACCAATTCTTCAACAACGCTACGATCAACTTTATGCGCTGCGGAATACTGCCCGCAAAAATATATTCACGGTCCGAGTGATAGCCTTCGCCGACAGAGCCTAGCCCATCCAGCACAGGAATTCCAAGCGGCGCCACCAGGTTTGCATCCGACATGCCGCCCGTACCGCCCGCAATAAGGTCAATACCAATTTCTGCGGCAATCGTTTTTGCCTTTCCGAATGTGGCTTGCATCAGGTCGTCAAAGGGCATGGGACCTCGATTCAATCCGCCAGTCACCTCGAGGGTGGTACCTTCCAATACCGGCTTGAGGTCCTTCATCAACCTCTCGATACGTTCCCCTTCATCCGGTTGCAAAACACGAAAATCCACTTCGACGCTACATTCTTCCGGCACAACATTTGAAACCGTCCCCCCTTGAATGACGCCGACATTCAGCGTTGTCTTTTTTGAGTAATCGGTCATCTTTTGGATGGCGAGGATCTGATGTGCCATCTCTTCGATGGCGTTACGTCCTTTTTCATGGTCGCCTCCCGCGTGGGCAGCGCGTCCTGTCACTCTGACATGGAATCCGCCGCCGCCTTTGCGCCAGGTCTTGAGCGCGCCGTTGATAAGCCCCGGTTCCATTACAAACACCAACTCAGATTCCTTCGCCATACTTTGAATCAACTCACGCGAGGTAATGCTACCGATCTCTTCATCCGAGGTGCAAAGCAAGGTGGCCGGGCGGGTCACCCCCTGCTTGATCGCTTCTTCAATGGATGCCAAGGAAATGACAAGGCTGGCTTTCATATCCGAGACACCCGGACCCATGATCTTGCCTTCCGCTTCACGATACGGGAAGGTCTTGATCGTCCCCAATGGAAACACAGTATCCATGTGGCATACAAATAGGATTGGTTTACCCGTCCCGCCCCAACGCGCGATGACATGGTCACCTGTCTTTTGGTTTGGGATGATCTCAACCTGTGCGCCAAGTTTGCGCGCTTCTTCCGCCATGATCATACCGACCTTGTCCACAGCGGCTTTATCGTGAGAGGGAGATTCTGTTTCCACAAGCAATTTGAGGAGGGATTTTGTATCCATGCGATTCAATTCCTTATCGAATTACAAAAACAACAACACCGGCGATCAGACAGTAGGCCGAAAACACGTAGAGTGAATGCTGGCGTAAATATCCCAACAGCCAGCGAATGGCAAGCCAGCCGACAATACCCGACGTGACAAATCCAACGATGAGAATGGGTAGAAATTCAGTAGTATTGGGCAGCAGAATTGCTTGAACGGACTCATATGCACCCGCCGCCAGAAGGATCGGCGCGGACATCAAAAAAGCAAAGCGAGCGGCAGAAGGGCGGTCCAAACCGCGGAACATCGCGCCAGCCATGGTCGAGCCAGACCGGGAAGCGCCGGGGAAAATCGCCAGTACTTGAAACAGCCCCACCCAAAACGCATCCAGCCAGGTGGCGGATTCCAACGTCCGGGTTTTCTTGTCAAAATACTCCACTGCAGCCAGCAGTAACGCTGTAAAAAGCAAACGAATACCTGCCCAAAGCAGCGGGTCGCCAGACATGTCCTTGACGAACTGAGTGAGAAGCAATCCCACAACCCCGGCGGGGATGGTCGCCACGATCACCAGCCAGCCGAGGCGAGCATTCAAATTCTCGAACGGTTTTTTATGAAAGATGCCAAACAGGAAAGCCCTGGCGATCTCCCAAATATCCCGCCAGAAAAAAACAAGCATCGCAAGCAGGGTGCCCAGTTGAATAATGACATTAAAAGAAAATGTTCTATCGTCTGCGGGCA
>ERZ761602.1300-NODE-1300-length-46160-cov-6.995228_pt1 | contig 46160 bp, 34 predicted proteins | sample MGYA00512165_ERZ761602 | MGnify/ENA primary metagenome ERZ761602 (study PRJEB28899, sample SAMN02445085) | bioreactor sludge metagenome | biome: EBPR sludge; isolation source: Thorneside wastewater treatment plant | place: Australia: Brisbane, Thorneside...
GCTGCCAACCCTCCTAAACAAGGAGGGGAGCTTAAGGTCTCACTATTGACGTTTGAGCCTGAGCGGGCGGCGGGGGATATTGGGGAATTTGAAAGGATAAAGGCGGAGTTTTTGGCGGAGGGGATCGAGTGGGATTGGCTGCCTTATCATAAGCGGCCCTCGGCGGCGGCGACGGCCTGGGATATCTTTCGCGGGGCTTTTTATATTTGGCGAAGGATCGGACGGTTCGATGTTTTGCATGGGCGCGTACATGTGCCGACTCTGATGGGAGCATTGGCGAGGAAGTTTTCGCTCCGGAAACCTAAATTGCTCTTTGATATCCGAGGATTTTTCCCGGAGGAATATACCGATGCGGGCATCTGGCCCGAAGGCGGGCTGCTTTATCGCGGCGCGAAGCGTGTGGAGCGGTGGCTGATGAAAGAATCGGACGCCTTTGTCGTCCTGACCGAAAAAGCGAGGGAGCAACTCTTTCCCGAGTCTAAGGAGTCGGGTTTTGATAAGCTTGGCCGCCCGGTCGAGGTAATACCGTGTTGCGTCGATCTGGAGAGATTTGCATCTGCAACACCGGAAACGCGGGAAAGAAAACGCGAAGAGCTCGGCATTACCGGCAAGCGGGTGATGGTCTATGTAGGCTCGTTCGGAGGGTGGTATCTTACAGAAGAGACGGCCGATATCTTTGGGGCCTTCCGCGAAAGGTATCCGAATGCTTTTGCGATGATATTGACGCAGAGCAGGCCTAAAGTGATCGAGCCGCTGCTTCGCGAGGCAGGTTACTTGGATGGCGAATATCTTATAAATCAGGTTCCTTCAGCCGAGATACCTGAATATTTGGTCGCGGCCGATGTGGCCGTTTCGTTCATTAAGCCATGCTATTCCAAGCAGGCGTCCTCGCCGACCAAGAACGCTGAATACCTCGCCTGCGGGCTGCCGATAATCGCAAATTCGGGCGTCGGTGATGTGGATCTATTGGTCGAGGGGCATGGCGTAGGGGCGTTGATCGCGAATTTCGACCGCGAGTCCTATTTCCGGGCATTTGATAGAATCGAGAGTCATGGAGATATCGCCGACCGTTGCCGCACAGTCGCCAGCGATGAATTCGATCTGAAAACCGTCGGCGGTGCCAGGTATCGACGATTGTATAGTTCATTAACCGGTATCGATGGGATGTGAAAGAGAACATCGTAATTGTCCTGCGTGTCATGGACAAAGTGCTCGCCATAAGGGATCGAAAAACGAATTCGAAATCTATGTCTGTACATCGTGCTCTTCGATCTTTACTGATCGTGTTCCCGAGAATGACGAGCAGGAGGACTACGATGTCTATTATTCGGAAGCGAATCTTTCGGTTCCAACTTTCATCAAAACACGTCTTCGAGAGATCATCGGAGGTTTTGAATCTTATCGAAAGACAAACCGAATTCTTGATATAGGTTTCGGAGCAGGGACGCTTCTTGAAACTGCTCTCGAACTCGGTTGGGAAGTATGGGGTCTGGAGGTTTCAAAGCCGGCGGTGGAACAGGCTCTCGCAAAGGGGCTCAATGTTTTTCACGGTTCGATTCAGGAATCCGACTATCAGACTCATTTTTTTGATGTTGTAACTGCCAGCGAGATCTTGGAACATTTGCCCGAGCCCGAAGCGGATCTTAAGGAGATCGCGCGGATACTTAGGCCCGGCGGACTTTTTTGGGGAACTACACCTTCTGCGAGGAGCATTTCATTTCGGCTATTAGGACTGGAGTGGAGTGTTCTCTCTCCGCCAGAACATATTCAGCTTTACTCGCGGGACGGGGCCAAACTGATGTTGCGAAATGCGGGCTTCGGAACGATTCGTTTCAAAACATACGGGGTAAATCCGGCAGAAATAAAGAACCATTATTTTAAACGCGGTGGCGATAACAATGAATTTTCCCGTGTCTGCTCTGCATACGAGTTAAATCAAAGCTTGACGCAAAGCCGGGCACGCCGGCTTGTTAAGGATGTGTTGAACGAAGTGCTGAACTTTTCCCATTTCGGCGACTCTTTGAAGATCTTTGCAGAAACTAAACTTTGAACATATCTTACGGCAATTAGTTTCGAATATGCTTTCGTAAATGTCAGAGAACATCGACACAAAGGTGGTGGCGGGGTTTGGGGACGAATGGACTCGTTTTGACCAGTCTGAGCTTGATGCCGCTGAGCATTGGCGGCTTTTTGATGAATATTTCGAGAAGTTTCCCTGGGAGAGCCTTACTAAGGATGCTGTCGGTTTTGATCTTGGCTGCGGGAGCGGGCGTTGGGCAAAGATTGTTGCTCCGCGTGTCGGAGGGCTGCATCTTATCGATCCGAGTGAGGCTATAGAGGTGGCTCGGCGAAATCTGGGCGGTGTTTCAAACTGCGAATTTCACCGAGCGGGAGTTGACGATATCCCGCTGTCCGATGAGAGCTGCGATTTTGGCTACAGCCTCGGCGTACTTCATCACATTCCCGATACCGAAGATGGTTTGCGGAAATGCGTCGCAAAGCTAAAGCCGGGAGCTCCTTTTCTGCTTTACTTGTATTACGCCTTCGATAACCGGCCGGCGTGGTTCCGTGCCATTTGGAAGATAACGGATGTTTTTCGACGCATTATCAGTTCGCTCCCGCACGGTCCCCGATATGTTGTTTCGCAAATAATTGCGGGTTTAATTTATTTCCCGCTCGCACGGTTTGCGCTTGTCGTGGAGAAGCTCGGAATAGACGTTCGGAATTTTCCGCTTTCGCAATATCGCGACAAGAGTTTCTATACAATGCGGACCGATGCCCTTGATAGGTTCGGCACACGATTGGAAAGGCGTTTTACTCAAGCGGAGATGCGGGAGATGATGGAGCGGTGCGGCCTGCGGGATATTGAGTTTGCTGGTGCGGCATTCTGGACCGCAGTCGGCATTAAGAAATAGATGCGAGTCTTTGCTGTCGCAAATTTCCCAAAAGAGGCGGCGGCGACGCGGTTTCGGGTTGAGCAGTTCGTTGGGCCTCTTCGGGAGCGGGGAATTGAGCTTGAGCTGAGTCCGTACCTTTCCGCGGAGCAATTTGCCGAAATGTATAAGCCGGGCGGTTCGCTGAAAAAGGCAGCGCGGATCGCCCGAAGTTTTTTGCGAAGAGTTGCGGAGGCAACGAGGGTCGGAAAATATGATCTTCTGTTCGTCCAGCGGGAGGCGATGTTCTTTGGGCCGGAGATGTTTGAAGTGCTTTTTCAGATCGCGGGGCGGGTTCCGATGGTTCTCGACCTGGACGACGCGACTTATGTGCCGTATGCGAGCCCTACGTACGGCAAACTCGGAAGCGCTTTAAAGTTTTTCGGCAAGACGGACAGGCTTATCCGCCGCTCTGTCGCGGTCACCTGCGGAAATCGGTTTATCGCCGATTATGTTTCCAACTTGGGAACCCGGGCAGAGGTAATTCCCACCGTTGTCGATACTGAAGTTTTTCGCCCGGTTGAGAAACATAACAATATCCCTGTCGTCGGCTGGGTGGGCACACACTCCACATTTCCCTCTCTTGAGTCTCTGTTTCCTGTTCTTGAAAAACTTGCGGCGAAGCACGAGTTCATTTTGCGGGTCGTCGGCTCGGGCCGCGATGCGATAGAGATCCCGGGCGTTCGGGCCGAGGTCCTGAAATGGTCGCTTGAACGCGAAGTTGAGGATTTCTGCACGCTGGACGTTGGGCTTTATCCAATAGTCGTCAGCAGCTCGGCAAATGAGGAATGGCTGCGAGGCAAGTCCGGGTTCAAGGCCATTCAATATCTTGCGGCGGGCGTGCCGTTCGTTATGTCTCCGGTCGGCATCTGTGCGGAGATCGGGAGGCCCGGCGAAACTCACTTCAATGCCGAATCGGCGGAAGATTGGTATAATTCGCTTGATAAGCTGCTCGGTGACGCGGAACTCCGCAATAAGATGGGAAAAAGCGGCCGCGAGCACTCGCTGGAGAACTACACGGTCGAAAAACAGGCAGATAAGCTTGCCGAGGTGTTTCGGGCGGCGAAGCTGGGTTAACAACGGATCTACGCAGATTTTCGCGGATTATTTTTTGATTGTTTTGGTTGCGGGAAGCTGAGTGGAATCTGGTTTGGGGGCAAAAGATCCAGCGGTTGTTAATGAAATGGCCGCCTAATTAATCCGTGGAATCCGCTGCAGAAATGGTTAACAACGGATTTACGCAGATTTTCGAGGATTATTTTGGGTTTATAGGTTGGTTTCGAATGCTTTTTGGATCGCGAAGAAAGGCTATTGAACCAATCTTTTGAACTTGGTCAAGTCTTTTGGATAACTGATCTGCGTGAATCGGGGTTAATCCGTTGTAAAAATATATGAGTGAGGGATTGCTTCACGGTGATCTTACGTACAAGATCATCGGGATAGGGATGCAGGTTCATAGCACTCTGGGTCACGGATTCCTTGAGAAGGTCTATGAAAATTCGATGATGGTCGCTCTGCGATCGGCGGGCATCTTTTCAGAACAGCAAGTGCCGATCAAGGTCGTGTTTGAGGGAGTGATAGTCGGCGATTATTTTGCAGATATTCTTGTCGAAAAGACGGTCATCCTTGAGCTAAAAGCATGTGAGCGGATCACGGATATTCACAAGGCTCAGGCGTTGAACTATCTGAAAGCGACGGGAATCGATCTTGCTTTGATCCTGAATTTTGGAGCAAAGAGCTTTGAACATCACCGACTGATAAATCGGTTAAGGTAAGTAACAACGGATAAGCACGGATTTTCGCGGATTATTATATTTAGGCAGGGCATTTCTGAACCGGTAGTTGTCTTTCCTACACCTTTGGCGCTCAGGCGTTGTGACAAGAGCGTCTTGGGAAGCTCAGGTTCGCTATTCAAACAATATCAATCCGCGTAAATCTGCGATAATCTGTTGTTTTAGATTCCTATGTATATTTTGGGGCTTACAACTCTTGGCGATTCTGCGGCGGCGATCATTAGGGACGGGCAATTGATCGCTTCGGTCGAGGAAGAGCGTTTCTCGCGGCGGAAGCACCACAGCGGGTTTCCGTACAAGGCGATCGAATTTTGTTTGAAAGAGGCGGGGATCACGCTTGCCGAGGTCGAGCACGTCGGGCATTATTGGAAGCCCTGGATACTTCGCCACAAAGCGATGCAGGCGGCAAAGGCCGCTTTTATTTCGCCGGCGATGTTCAAGGCCCGGGCCGACCGCGGAGTTGCACAGGTCAGCGATAGTTATCTGGGGATGTTCAAGCATCCGAAGCGGCTCCGCGAGCATTTTGGCGAGAGCAACTTCAAGTTCCACTTTCTTGAGCATCACCAAACACACGCGGCAAGCGCATTTTTCGTTTCGCCTTTTGAATCGGCCGCGATACTTACCTGGGACGGCACGGGCGAGGATACGACCACACTCTTTTGTCGGGGAAAGGGAAACAAGCTCGAGGTCCTGAAACGCATCAAGCTGCCGCATAGCCTGGGGCAGTTCTATTCGGCGGTGACGAACTTCATCGGGTTCGATATGTTCGCGGGCGATGAATGGAAGGTCATGGGCCTTGCGGCCTACGGAAAGCCTAAGTATTACGACTTTTTCCGCGAGAAAGTGCTGACGACGAACGGCAGCGGCGACTTCCGTTTCAATATCAAGGTGCTCGACCACCACCTTGCAAAGCACTACAAGTTTCCGGACGCGATAGTTAAAGAACTCGGCCCTGGGAGAAAGCCCGGCGAGGAGCTTACCGAGCATCACTGGGACATTGCATGTTCGGCACAGAAGGCGCTCGAAGATACGGCCATCTATCTCGTCATAAAGCTCCACGAGATGACCGGCGAAGAGAATCTCTGTCTGGCCGGCGGCGTGGCCTTCAATTCGGTAATGAACGGAAGGATCTTTCACGAGACGCCGTTCAAGCGGTTCTTTGTGCAGCCCGCCGCGGGCGATGCCGGATGTTCGCTCGGTGCTGCGTATTACGTCTGGAACCAGAAGCTGGGCAAACCACGCGATTTTGTAATGCGGCATGCCTATTGGGGGCCGGGTTTCTCTAATGAGGAATGCCGGGCGGCTCTCGATGCGGCCGGTTTGGTCTATGAGACTTTGCCCGATGAGGAACTGCTCCCGCGGCTTGCAAAGATGCTCAGCGAAGGGGCGATCGTCGGCTGGTTCAATGGCCGGATGGAGCTCGGGCCACGGGCACTTGGTGCCCGGAGTTTTCTCGCCGATCCGCGTCGGGCCGATATGCGCGAGATTTTGAACCACAAGGTGAAGCTCCGTGAATGGTTCCGGCCGCTGGCGCCTTCAATGCATGAAGAGCACGGTCGCGAGGTCTTTGGCGTAGAGCATCATGATCCGTTCATGATCACCGTTATCGAGGTCGCCGAAGAATATAAGTCGAAGATACCGGCCGTGGTCCACGTTGACGGGACAGCCCGGCCGCAGATGGTCAGCCGCGAAACGAATCCGCGTTACTGGAACCTGATAAATGAGTTCAAAAAGCTGACCGGGATACCGATGCTTCTCAATACATCGTTCAATGTTCAGGAGCCGATCGTCTGCACACCCGAGAACGCGATAAATACGTTCCGGAACGCGAACTTTGACGCGCTTGTGCTTGAGAATAACCTCGTTGTCCGCCAGCAGCAGTTATAGATGATAGCCGCGGGAAAGATCGTCTTTTTGATCACATTCTTTGCACTTGTCGTGCAGGGGCTGATCTTTTTCATTGACGATCCCGATGAGCTTACCTTTCTCCCGCTTGTTCTGATCCTTGCCGGTATTGCCGGATATCTTCTTCGCGAACGCGGCCGCGACCCGGACGCCGTTTTTCAATCGGACGTTTTCTTTTGGGCATATTCCGTCCGGCTTTGGATGGGGATGATAATGTACGGCTGGGGCCTGAAGGACCTCTTCGGCGATGAGGATGCCTCAGGCTATGTTGCCGGTTGGGGAATGGCCAGCAATTGGTATCAGAACGGGTTTGACGGATTTGCGGCAGACCTGGTACGCGTTTTCTTTGAAAGGCAGAACGAAGGGCAGGCATTGATCTGGGCCATCCCGACGTTTCTTGCGGGCGGCGAGAGCCGAATGATCGTATCCACGGTAAACAGCTTTGCCGGAGCATTGCTCGTCATTGTCGTATTCCGGATGACGCGGCGGGTTTTCGATTCGGAAACCGCACGCATTGCCGCGATCCTCGTTGCATTCTGGATGTCGCACATCCTCCTTTCGGCGACGACTGCGAAAGAGATACTGGTCATCTTTGGCGAGTGGTTCGTGCTCTTTATGCTGATCCGCAATGCTAAGGGCTTTTCACCGAAAGACGCCCTTGCGGCCGTTCCGGCATTTCTCGCGGTCTTCATAATGCGTTTCTACGCGGTCTATTTGCTTGCCGCGGCCGCGTTCTTCAGGTTTCTAGTCGCGAGCAGGCAGAATATTATCCGCAACGCGATCTTTGGATCCGTGATAGTTTCCTCGGTGATGTTGTTCCTTGGTGCCTCGGGCGCCATTCAACGCGACTTTCAGCGGATCGAGACGCTGAACGAGCGAGTGGATTCATGGCGCGAAGGTATGGCGGCAACGACCGGTTCAGGAGTTGAGATCTATTCGGAGATCGAGTCGCCGACGCTTGCGATCCCGGTGGCGACCGTTTATTTCTTCTTCGCTCCTTTCCCCTGGGAGGCTTTCGGCGGATCGGCCCGGAACGCATTCGGAGCGGCCGAGAACATCTTTATAATCGCGATCCTGATCATCGGCTTTCCGGCACTCAAAATAGTTTTCAAGGCCAAGTTCGTTGAAATGGCGCCGATCTTTGCTTTCTGCGTCCTCTATGCCGGAATGCATATCTGGGGGCTTGCGAATGTAGGTCTGGCGTGGCGGCATAAACAGACCATTATGCCGCTCTTCTTTATGCTGGTTGCGGTCGGGATTACGCAAAGACACGTCGGCTGGGATGCGATAACTGGCCGAAGCCGCCGTCGGAGAAAGGATCTGAATATCGTCCGGGCGAATTAAAGCAATGTGCGGGATCGTTGGAATTGTGAATAATGGCGAAGGCGAGGTTAACCGAGAGGTTCTCGAGCGGATGAACCGCGCCATTCTTCACCGCGGACCGGACGACGACGGGTTTTACTTAAAGGAAAATGTCGGCCTCGCAATGCGGCGGCTCTCGATCATCGACCTCGCTTCGGGCAAGCAACCGATCCATAGCCATGACGGCAATAAGTGGATCGTTTTCAACGGCGAGATCTACAACTATCAGGACCTGAGAAAAGAGCTTGAGGCGTCCGGCGTCCGGCTTTATACGAATTCAGATACCGAGGCGATCGTCAATCTTTATGCTAAGTACGGCGTGGATTGCGTAAAGCATCTGCGTGGCATGTTCGCCTTTGCGATTTGGGACGAAACCGAGAAGGAACTTTTCATTGCACGCGACCGCGTCGGGAAAAAGCCGCTGCTTTATTCTCATCGTCCGAACGGAGACCTGATCTTTGGTTCGGAGTTCATGGCGATGCTTGAGCATCCGGAGATCTCCCGCGAGGTTGACAGCTCTGCCATCGATGCATATCTCTCCTATTTGTGCGTTCCCGCACCGCTGACCGCATTCGAAGAGATAAGAAAACTCGAGCCCGGCCATTGGCTGAAATGGAAAGCGGGAAAGATAGAGACCAAGCGGTATTGGCAGCCGGACTTTTCAAAGAAGATCGAGATCTCCGAGGGCGAAGCGATCGAGGAAACGACGCGGATACTTCGCGAATCGACCCGGCTCAGAATGATCTCGGAGGTTCCGCTCGGTGCATTTCTCTCCGGCGGGGTCGATTCATCGACCGTCGTTGCATTGATGGCGGAGGAGAGTTCACAGCCGGTAAAGACCTTTTCGATCGGTTTTGAAGAGCAGGATTTCAGCGAGCTAAAATACGCCAGGCGGGTGGCCGAACACGTAGGAGCAGAATATAACGAATTCATAGTTCGTCCGAACGCCCTTGATATATTGCCGACGCTGGTCGAGCATTACGGCGAACCATATGCTGATTCTTCTGCCATACCGACCTATTACGTCGCGAAGGAAACCCGCAAGCACGTCACTGTCGCTTTGAATGGCGACGGCGGAGATGAGAGTTTTGCCGGGTACGAGCGTTATGCGGCGATGCTCGCAGCCGAGCAATATTCGAGGATACCTGATGCATTGAGGAAGGCGTTGATCGAGTTTCCGATCGGCCTTTATCCGACATCGGAGATCAAGAAGTCGCGGGTTCGCGATGTGAAAAGATTTCTTAAGGCGGCCGTTCTTCCGCGAAACCAGCGTTATTTCCGCTGGATGTCCACCTTCGACCGCGAGACGAAGCCCGAGCTTTATACCCGTGACTTTGCTGAGGCGCTAAATGGCACACGAGCCTCGGACACACTGGATCATTGGTTCGATTCTGCTGGTAAATCCGGGCTTTTGGACGCGGCTTTGCTAACAGACCAAATGACATATCTGCCAAACGATTTGCTCGTGAAGGTAGATATTGCGACAATGGCGAATTCGCTGGAAGCCCGTTCGCCGTTCCTCGATCATAACCTGATCGAGTTTGCGGCGAGCCTGCCCGAAGGGCTTAAAATGTCGCGGCTGCGGCCGAAGTATTTGCTCAAGAAGGTCGCCGAGCGGCTGGTTCCGCGTGAAGTGATCTACCGGCGAAAGATGGGTTTCGGCGTCCCGGTCGGAAAGTGGTTCCGCGGTGAGATGAAGGAATTTGTTCGTGAGGCTCTACTTTCTGAACGGTCGCTCGGCCGCGGCATCATCAAGCCGGAGATGATCCGCAAGTATGTTGACGAGCATACGAATGGCGAACGCGACCATGCGTTTCAGATCTGGACATTACTGATGTTGGAACTCTGGTTCCAGCGGTTCATCGACAGGTCGGGTCGTTGAAATAAAGTTCTTATGAAAGGTGTAATACTTGCGGGCGGGCTTGGATCTCGGCTTTTTCCGCTAACGAAGATAACGAATAAGCATCTGTTGCCGGTCTATGACCAGCCGATGATCTACTATCCGATCCGGACATTGATCAATGCGGGCATTGACGACATTATGATCGTCACGGGCGGAAACTCGGCAGGCGATTTCTTGAAGCTCCTAGGCAACGGAAAGGACTTTGGCCTCAAGCATCTCAACTATACTTATCAGGAAGGCGAGGGCGGAATTGCCGATGCACTTTCGCTCGTCGAGCATTTTGCCGATGATGAACCGATCTGTGTCGTGCTCGGCGATAACATCATCGAGCGGAACATCCGGCAGGCGGCTGATGAATACCGTGCCCAAGGCCGCGGGGCAAAAATAATGCTCAAAGAGGTTCACGACCCGCAGCGTTTCGGTGTCCCCGAACTTGATGGCGACAAGGTGCTTCGTATCGAGGAGAAGCCTTCGGAACCGAAATCGAGTTACGCCGTTATCGGCATCTATTTTTACGACAACACGGTGTTTGACGTCATCAAGACGCTCGTTCCGTCCGATCGCGGCGAGCTTGAGATAACTGACGTTAACAACCACTATATCGAGCGGGGCGAGATGACCTGGAACGAACTTGACGGCTGGTGGACGGATGCCGGGACCTTTGAGAGCCTTTTGCGGGCCTCGAATCTGGTTGCAGAATCTGGTGCGAACAATCTCGGTTTAGGTTTGGTCGGGTAGTAGAGCAGTGCAAAAGAAACATGGCAGAGACAAAGAAATCAACGATAGAATTTACCGAGGGTGAGATCACGGACGTTGTCGTCTATAAGCTAAAGAAATATCACGACGACCGCGGATGGCTCGCAGAGCTTTTCAGGCACGATGAACTCGCCGAGGAGTTTTATCCGGTGATGTCATATATTTCGTTTACAAAGCCCGGCATCGCCCGCGGTCCGCACGAACACGTCGATCAGGCCGACCTTTTCTGCTTTATCGGCCCATCGACATTCAATATGCGAATGTGGGACAATCGGCCGGATTCGCCTACGTTCAATCATATGATGTCCTTCAACGCAGGCATCGACGAGCCGTTGGCCGTTGTCGTGCCGAGGGGCGTTGTGCATGGCTATAAGAACATAGGTGATACGGATGGAATGGTCATCAACTGCCCGAACCGGCTCTATATGGGCGAGGGCAAGAAAGAACCGATAGATGAGATCCGCCATGAGGACGACCCCGAAACGCCCTATCGGATGGATTAAGTTTCGGCAGCCGGCAGCGTCATCCCTACACGAACGTCTTGCCGCACCGCCTGCGAAGAAGAAGCCGCGATGCGGTTGCCGGCTGCCGAGCCCTTAGTGAGAGCGATATTCCCAATCCCAGCTCAATGAGAATTCTCCGAATCATTGCGAGGCTTAACGTAGGCGGGCCGGCCAGGCACGTTGTTTGGCTTACGCGTGCACTAAGTGACGATGAATTCGAGTCTCGATTGATAGCCGGCAGCATCCCCGAGGGCGAAGAGAGTATGGAATACTTCGCTGAGGAGAACGGTGTTGCACCGCTCTACATCCGCGAAATGAGCCGCGAACTTTCGCCCCGAGATGTGGTCTCGCTCTGGAAGATCTATCGCGAGATGCGGCGGTTCAGGCCGGATCTGATTCACACGCATACGGCAAAGGCGGGAACCATCGGCAGAGCAGCGGCCTTTACTTACCGTTGGCTGACGCCTTCATTTCTGATCGGGCGGCCGCGGCGAGTGCGGGTGGTCCACACATTTCACGGGCATGTGTTTCACAGCTATTACGGAACGGCCAAGACCTCGCTTTTTCTTTTCATCGAGCGGTTTCTCGCCCGGCTTGCGACCGACAGGATCGTCGTGATCAGCAGCCAGCAGCTTGATGAGATCAATGGGAAGTTCGGGGTCGGTCTGGCGGAACAGTTCAGTGTAGTTCCTTTGGGGATCGATCTTGAGCCTTTCGCAAACGCTTCGATGGATCGGCAAAGGTTGCGAGCAGAATGGGGTGTTGCGGATGGCCAGCTTCTGTTCGGTTTTGTTGGCCGCTTGACCGAGATAAAGAATGTTCCGCTCCTCATTGAGGCTGTCGGGGGTTTGATGAAAGCAGATCAGGCTGCCGCCGCGAAGATGAGGTTCGTGATCGTTGGCGACGGTCATCTGCGTAAGGAGTTAGAATCACTCGCCAGGACCAATGGTTTATATCAAGATTTCATATTTATAGGAAATCGAGCCGACATTCCGGCGGTCTATTCTGCCCTCGACGCCGTTGTTCTGACTTCGCTCAATGAGGGGACGCCGCTATCACTCATCGAGGCGATGGCGGCCGGGAAGCCGGTCGTCTCCTCCTTGGTCGGCGGTGTGCCTGACCTGCTCGGTCCGGTTCAAGATGAACAAGATGGTTTTCAAGTGCATGATCGAGGGCTTGGTTTTGCATCTGGTAATGCCGCAGGTCTGCAAAAGAGCTTGACCTATTTGACGAATAATGAAAAATTACGAAATGAGCTTGGCGAAAAGGGCAATGAGTTCGTCCGTTGCAGATATTCGAAAGAACGGCTGGTCGAAGACATCAAGGCTCTCTATCGTGAGCTTGTCTGAACGGTTCGGCGTTCAGTTGCAGTCTCTTTAAGTGCTCGAAATACTAGAGAATCCATTTGCTGCCGGCTTTGCCGGGTTTCTCTGCGCTCTGCTTTTTACGGCGGCGGTCCGCTCGTTCGCCTGGCGTTTCGGCTACGTTGCAAAGCCGAAATCGGACCGCTGGCACAAGCGGCCGACCGCTATGCTCGGCGGGGTGGCGATCTTCGCCGCGGTCGCATCGATCTATTTGATCGTCGTACCGTTTTCGACCGAATCTCTGGTCGTAATGGGAGCCAGTTCTTTCTTGTTTCTGGTAGGGTTCCTTGATGACCAACTGAACATCAAGCCTTACCAGAAGTTGATCGGGCAATTGATCGGAGCCTCGATCATTGTTGGTTTCGGCATGCGTTTTCCGCTGACGGGGATGGAACTCGTCGATATCTGGATAACGGTCATTTGGCTGGTCGGGATCACGAATGCGATCAATTTGCTGGACAACATGGATGGCCTCGCCGCCGGAATTGCGGCCATTGCAGCCGTCTCATTGACCTACGGGCTTGCGGCCAACGGGCAGATGGCTGAGGCTGCATTGGTTGCCATTTTCATCGGGGTATTGGCCGGGTTCCTTGTCTTTAATTTCAACCCCGCGTCGATCTTTATGGGCGATGCCGGCTCGATGTTCGTCGGATTTTTCCTCGCGAGTTCGGTGCTCCTGAGTGAAACGGGCGGGCGTTCACGCGGGATATTCTCGATCCTTGCGGTGCCGGTGTTGATCCTTTTCGTCCCGATCTTTGATACGACATTCGTAACACTTCTCAGAAAGCTCTGGGGGCGCAAGGCCTCGCAGGGCGGCCGCGACCATACCTCGCATCGGCTGGTCGCACTCGGACTATCGGAGAGAACCGCCGTGCTGATGCTTTGGGGATTTGCAGTGGCGGCCGGGATACTCGCCTTTCTTGTCAGTCAACTGAGCACGACGCAGAGCCTCGCCCTGATCGCCGTATTCACGATCGTCCTAACGATCATCGGCGTGTATCTCTCAAACGTAAAGGTCTATGACGAGCGGCAGGAAGAACTCGCCTCGCAGAACAACGCCGTATTTGCGTTTCTGGTCGATGTTTCATACAAGCGGCGGGTTTTCGAGGTTTTCCTCGATGCGATCCTGATAACGCTCTCTTACTATGCAGCTTACGTTTTCCTTTTCGGTAGCTTTGAAACGAGCGGTAACTGGGACATTTTCGTTGGGACGCTGCCGATGCTCGTGGTTCTTAAGCTCTTCGCGTTTCTCGTGGCAGGCGTTTACCGAGGACTCTGGCGGTACACGAGCATAGCCGATCTAATTACCTTTGCAAAGGCCGTCATCACGGGTTCTGTTTTGAGCATTCTTGCTGTGCTTTTGCTCTACCGGTTCGAGGGGTTTTCGCGGGCTGTATTCGTGCTTGACGCGATGATCCTTCTTTTCGCTCTGGTCGGAAGCAGGCTCGCTTTTCGGCTTATCCGCGAAGTGCTCCCGGTCTCGCACTCGAACGAAGGCCGTCGAGTTCTGATCTACGGGGCCGGCGACGGCGGCGAGATGGTCTTGCGTGAGTTTCGGAACAACTCGGAGCTGAAGTACATCCCGGTCGGGTTCATCGACGACGACGACCGGAAGCACGGAAAGGTCATCAATTCATTAAAGGTGTTCGGCGACAACGGCCTGTTGGCGGATATCTGTAAAGAACTGAACGTTGAGGAGATCGTCATCTCGTTTCGCGAGTTCGAGCCGGAGAAGCTGACGGCTATCCGTGAATTTTGCCGCGACAATAATATTGCTTTGAAGCGTGCTCACATCCGCATAGACCCAGTAGAGTTCGAATAGCCCGATGTACGCAATGCCACTTGATTCACTGTTCAAGAAACTCGCGGTCGCCGCGGGAGTTCTTATTGTTTCGGTCTTTCTTCTTTTCGGGTTTACTTGGGGCATAAGCAACTCGGCATCGACACGGACGGACAGCCGCGAGCTTGCCGAGGCACTGGTCGGATGGTCGCCTTCTGATCCGCAAACGCATTATGCCGCTGCGGTTTTCGCCTCTCGCGACCAAAGCGACGAGGCAAGAAAGGCGTCGCTAACCGGGTTCGAAAATGCCGTCGCGCTATCGCCGCGGAGCTATTTGGTCTGGATCGAGTATGGCCGGGCATTAGAACGTGCGGGCGAGGCGGAACGAGCCTCTCTTGCCTTCGATCGGGCGGCCGAGCTCGCACCGAATTATTCATCTGTTGCATGGGCACGTGGGAATTTTCTCGTCCGGCAGGGCAGGGCGGATGCCGGGTTCATCGAGATACGGCGGGCGATAAGAGGCACTCCGTCATACGCCGCGGCCGCTGCACAGCTTGCCTGGGTAAGTTCGGGCTTAAATGCGGAACGCGCCGTTCAGTTTGCCGGGAGCGAACCAGCACTCGCGGCCGCACTTTCGCTCGTTCTGGCCAGGGCCGGCAATTTCGATCAGGCCATCGGGTTGTGGCGAGGTCTTCGGGCCGACCTCCGCAGGAAAGAGATTGAAGATACCGGCCTTCAACTTGCCCGACTTTTCTTCGAGAACGGCCGCTACCGCGACGCACAAAACATCGAGGCCAGAGCTTTCGGGAAAGAGGCTTCGGTCGGAGCGTTCACAGACCCGGGGTTTGAGGAGCCTATCTCGACCGATAACGCCGGACTGTTTGACTGGAAGCTCGGCGGGGGAACGAATCCTTCGATAAATCTGTTTGATACGGTGAAGCGATCGGGGCGGTACAGCCTGTTTTTGCGATTTGCGGGTGCGGGCGATCAGCAGTCGCTCAGGCAGCTTTCACAGGCGGTTGCGGTCGATCCCGGAGCAAGGTACCGCTTCGTTTACCGGTATAGGGCAGAACTTACAACGAACCCTGATATTCGTTGGTCGGTCGCGGCGATAGCTTTAAAGAAAACTCTTGCAGATGGACCGCCGCTAAAGATGAATTCGAATTGGACGGAAGAAGCGTTCTCGTTCAGCGTTCCCGTGGAGACGGACGGGGTGGTCATCACTCTACGCCGCGATGCATGCTCCGGGACGCCTTGCAGAACCGAAGGCAATCTCTGGCTCGATGACCTTGAGCTGATCCGCGAGAACTGAAGCGATCGATAAATGAACTCACTGCCGAATACAGAAGTGTCGAATTCGCGGTACTCGCAAACTGCATTCGTAATGCTGCTCGCGGTGCCGATCCTCGCGACGATATTTTACGGAGCCGTCGATCCGGCCGCCCAGGGACTACTTGCAGTTTCGGGAATGCTGATACTTGCGTTGTGGGCACTCGATAGTTTCAAGCGAGGCAGGATTGAATTCTCGGTTGAGCCTCTCCCAGCCCCGTTGGCCGCTTTGATCTTGCTCGGGTTTGTCCAGTTGCTGCCGCTCGGCAATTCAGGAGCACCTCCGGGGGTTCTGGGTGTTTCTCCGTCTTCGGCGCTTTCTTTCGATCCCTTTGCTACACGGATGTTCATCGTCAGGCTTGCAGCGGTGCTTATCTTTTTTGCGGCGGCTCTTGTTTTTGTTCGCGGTTCGCGGCGTGTCCGCCTTGCGGCATTGACGATCATCACCTTCGGCTCGTTGATGGCTTTTGTCGGGATTCTCCAATGGCTCGCAAAGCCCGATGCGATTTACGGCCTTCGCCCGACGCCGCAGGCGATCCCGTTCGGCTCTTTCGTGAATCAGCATCACTTCGCGGCCTTCATGGAGATGACCATTGGACTCGGGCTGGGCATAGCCCTCGGCAGCGGACTCAAGAGAAGTATGCTTCCGCTGCTCATCACTGCCCTGGTGCTGATGACGATCGCGGTTGTGCTTACGGGATCGCGAGGTGGAATTCTCAGCCTGGGTGCGGTCGTGATAACCCTTCTTTCCGCGACATATTTTGCCCGAGGCGGTCCGGGGGCACGGGAGGGAACGCCGAGGTCCCGTCGCAGGGCGTTGACAGGGTTGCTCGGCACCTTGACCGGTGTCGTATTGCTGCTTGTGCTTGTAATCGCCTTGGGCGGTGCCGACAATCTTCTTCGCGGTGTTGGCTTTGGGTCGGCGTCCGATGACCCGACGAGCGGCCGGCTGCACTTTTGGAGAGTAGCACTCGAGATCTTCAAGGCAAATCCGCTGGTCGGTGCGGGGCTCGATGCGTTCGGTAACGCGTTTCCGCTTTACGATACGCGGAACGGCTCGTTCAGGGTCGAGCAGGCCCATAACGATTATCTTCAGATGCTGGCAGACGGAGGGCTGATCGGATTTGCCATAACGGCTGCATTCCTGGTGATGCTTGCCGGGGCATGCACTCGGTGCATCCGTTCAGCTGCGGAAGGGGTCGAGCGTTCGGTAGCTATTGGTGCGACCGCGGGCATCGTCGGAATTATCGCACACAGCTTTGTCGATTTTCCGCTTCGAACTACCTCTAATGCTTACATTTTCTTTTTACTTATCGCGGTGATGGTCGGCGCCGGGGCCGTTTCGAAAAAGGCTCCCGGACCCGGACACGAGCGAACTAACGTACACTGACGCTTATAAGCTTATCACCGCATGAGGTTGAGAAGAGGATCTGAAAGATTCCTTTGCGGTCGGTGAGCGACCTGATGACGAAATAAGCCCTCCCCGCCAGTCCGGCTATTGCGGCCTCGCGACGAACCTCGACATCATCCGGATTGCTGGAGCGGGCTTCTATCGTGCCGTCGCCGCCATCGAACGAGACAAGCAAACCGATATTTCCGCCGTTATTCATGAGCGTAACATTCTCCTGACTTACCGCTATCGTACACCGGGCGGTGTCTTCGCCGATCACTCGGCCGGGAACTATTCGCGGTCTCCCGGTCGGGGCCGGTTCGCTCCCTGGCTTTACAGCGTCGAGATCTTTGGTTTGTTCTTCTTCTGGAGATTCGGCCGCCTTTGGGGTCGCATTCACGGCGGTAGGCGGCTCTGCTATTTCTTCACTCTTCTCAGGCTTCGATTCAGCCGGCTTTTCTTCGGACTTCGGTTCCGGAGTTTTCTCGACGTCACTATTCTTTCGGCCGACCTCGATGACGATCGGTTCGAAGATGTCTTTCGACCTCTTCGTTTCATCAGCGGTGGGCTTCGCCTCTCCGGTCGCCGGTTTCGTTTCCGGATCTGCGGCCTTCGGCTTATCTTCTGCCGGAGGTTTGGTTTCGTCGGTCTTTTTTGCCGCTGCTGCCTCAGAAGTCTCGGGCTGAGAAGCTTCCGTCTTTTCTTCCGGCTTGGCCTCGGCGGGAACTACGGGTTTGCTCTCCACCGTTTCTGCCGTAGTATCGGAAGGTTTTTCCGTGGGTTTATCGTCGGCTGGCGCCTCTTTTTTCGTCTCGGGAGCTGAGGGCGCGTCTGGCTTTTTCTCTGGTGTGTCCGCACGCGTTTCCGGTGCCTTTTCCTCAGCAGTTTTTTCCTCTTCCGGCTTTGGCACTTCGATCTCCGGTGTAACGTTTACCGCTACTTCCTTCTTTTCAGACTCAGACTCTGCGAACGGGTTCGGACCGATGCGGTCCTCGATCCCTTCGATCGAGCCCTTGACCTGCTGGTAAACGCTCTTGATCGAAGTGTATTTGAAGTAGTCCGGCCGGTTCCGATCGTAACCGGCGATGAAGTTCTCTAGCGCTGCTTCCGCCTTGCCGTCGGCGAAAAGTGCTTCTCCGAGCCGCCATTTGCTCGAACGCCACCAGGCACTATCCGGCGGCAGAACGCTGATCGCTCTCTGGAGCCGCACGGCGGCATCGGCGTATTTACCTTCTCGGTATAATGCCCAGCCAGCGAGTTCCTCGATGCGGCCGCGCATGATCGCCGAAAGGGTCTGCCGCGGAACGTCGGGCACTAGAAGGTACTCGTTTCGGATAAATGCTATCCGCCGGCTTTCGTAAAGCTCGCTTGCCATCACGGCCGCGGACGGATTTGGGACACCGAGGGCAACATCCGTCTGGTCGGTCGCAGAGGCAATAAGGTCGAGGGCTTTGTCCGTACCGACTCCTTTTTCCAACAACAGGGACGCGGCAAAAAGCTCACGGTGAACCCTCATTTTGTCGTCGCCGGCGATGAACCGGCCAAGAGCTTCATCATTCAGCGTTGCGGTAACTTCGGAGTTGAGGCCGTCGTAAAAGGCAGTCAGTGCCCCAAGCCTTGCCGCCCGCTCCGAATCCGCCGGCGAACTCGGGACAAAGATGCTTGCCCTCCGCTCGTCCTTCAAGAGTTCCGGAAGGCTCGCCGCCGAACGTTCAACGCGGCCACCAAGGCGGGTCGACACTCTTCCTTCCACGACCTCGACAACGCCGCTCATCTCTTCTGCAGCTTCACGGAAGAACCCGGCGTCCATTCTGACCAATGCGATCTCGTAATTGAGCGACGGGAAATTGCCATATTGCTTCGCACGGGCGAGTGCCTTTTCCGCCTCGATCGGCCGATTCTGAAGAGAATGGCCGCGGGCAAGTGCAATGTAGCTCCAAACGTAGCGCGGCTGTATCTCGATCGAATCCTCGGCTAATTCGATCGCTTTTTCGGCGAGACCGTTGACTGCGTACCAATACGCGGCGGCCGTCATCAACGCGAAATTCTCCGGCGAAAGTGCGATCGCCCGGTCGAGCTCGGCCTCGGCTTCAGTCCGTTCCCCGGTCTCGTAAAGTGCTAAGGATAATCCGGCACGTGCCTGCGCGTTATTTGCGTCGCCTTCAATGATACTTCGATAAAGCGGGATGGCCTCTTTTGCCTTCCCGTTCGCCCGCAAAAGGTCGGCGAGTTCTCGCTTTATATCAGCGGAGTCCGGTTCTATCTCCAACGCCTTTCGTTGGGCTGCTTCGGCCGATTCGATCTCAAAGTTCAACCTAAGCGCCAGTGCCAAAGCTCGAAATGCAGCCGCCGTAGGTGGTTCGATGGCGGCGGCGATTTCCGAAAGCCGTACGGCGTCGGTCCCGTTCTCGATCGAAGTATGGAACGTGACGAGTGCAAGAAGTCGGTCAACCCTTCCCGCAGCGTGCATCTCAAGCTCACGGGCGGCATCGACCGCGGCCTTGCTTTCGGATCTGAGCAGCAGGCTTCCGGGGATACGGATCAAGATCTCTGAAAACAAGCGGTCTGAGGCGGGAGCGGGAGCGTCCGTGATCGCTTTTCGGAACAGCGCTATTGCAGCTTCCTTTTCACCTGTGTCGTAGATCTGGTCCGCGAGTGCCGCCCGCGAAGCGGATGCAAGCTCAAGGGCCTGGCCTCTCACCTCGGGAGTAACGCCCTCTTCCCTTGTAAATGCATCGAGAGAATCGATCCGGGCCTTCAGATCGGTATCCGCAGCTATCGCGGCGAAGCGTTCGGCGGTTGTCGGTGTCGGGGCCGGCGTCGGGCTTGGTGCTGCTTTCGGGTTAGGTCCTGGCGTCGGCTTCGCTCTTGGTGTCGTCGCCGGTTTTGCCGCCGTTCTGGTTGCACCGTTCCTGCTGTTTGGCGGGGTTTGCCGTTGAACGGCAGCATGCCCACCGATGGTCAGAAGAAGAATAAATACCAAGATCCGATTCATAAAGCCCGTTGCCGGAACTTTCGATAATACCACGAAATTGCCTTTGTCCCCGGACAGTCTTATCCTCAGGTTAACGTGAACGAGCTCGATATCGAATGGGAAAACCGCATTGCCGCCGCTCTTGCCGCTGCCCGTAATGCCGGGCGGGAAGAGATCGCCGATTATCTTCGTCTGCGGAGAGCGAACGATATGATCCGACGTGAGGGCATTGATTGGCTTACGGGATCGTTCATCCGGCTCGCCACAAGCCGCGACGCCGAAGCGATCGGCATCGGTGTCGAACGCCTTGACGGCCATACATTTTCGCTTGGACGGACGAACCTGACCGGTGTTCTCGTCGAAATAAAACACGGGGTTAGATGCATCAAGGTAGAGGCCGGTTGGACGCGGGCTCCGGGCGACGGCATCATGCGCGGAGGGGCTCTCGCAATGGGACGGATAACGCATTTTGGCTTCCCGAAGTCGAACGCAGAACTCGCACTCATCCGCGGAGAGGATTCGATCTTCTGGACCATGGCGGAAGAAGGCACCGGTACTTCAAAGCTAGATGCGGATGCGATCAATCGCCATTTCGGCCTTCTCAGAGGATAAAGGCTCCTAAAGGTTTAATTATTATGGGGTTCGTATTACAATAATAAATTGCAATCATTTTCTTGGGAGATATTTTATAGTGAGAACAGAGTTAGAGAAGTTGATCGAATTACAGATCACCGATACGACGATCCGAAATTTGCGTAATATTTTAGGAAATGCGGAAACCAGGCGTGCTGAGCTTGAACAGGAGTTCGAACAGCACGCTTTTTCTATTCGCGAAAGACAAAATGTACTTGCCGGGTTAAAGACCGAACAAGCAACACTTGAGAAGAAGATTGCCGAAAACCGGATATACCTTGAGAGAGCGGACCGTAACCTGAAGCATGCCCAGAATCAGAAAGAGTATGAGACGGCAATGCGCGAGATCGATTCGCTTCAAAAGCAGATAACGACCTTTGAGACCGAGATCCTCGGGAAGCAGGGAGCTATCGAAGAAGTCGAAAAAGAGCTTTCCGAACGAGCGGACGAGATAAATACTCTGGATTCGAAACGAGACGAAGCCCTAGCCGCTTTCGACCGCGAGATCGAAAAGGCCCGTACCGAGCTTGCCGAGGCCGAAGCGAAGCGTGGCGGCGTTTTCGATACGCTTCCGGCAAACCTCGCAGCCGTTTACAGCCGGCTTGTACAGCGAAGCCGCGACGGTATAGCCGTTGCTGAGGTTGTTAACGGATCCTGCACTGCATGCTTCATTTCGCTTCGCCCGCAGGTGCAGGTCGAGGTACGGCGGATGGAAAGCATCATCACCTGCGAAAGCTGCACTCGAATCCTATATGTCGTTAAGAAAGAAGCTGAAGCAACGGCGAGCTAGCAGAGACAGTTTCAGAGAAAGAAATAAAGAGCGGTGCCCGCGGGCGGCCGCTTTTTATTTTGTCCAGTCAGGGCTGATCGCTAAGTTAACGTCGATAGGCACGGCCTTGACAAACTCCCTCCCAGCGGAGACCATCGCGTTCTTGAGCCTGTCTGATATGGGGGCGGCGTCATTCTGATCACATTCGAGCACGATCTCATCGTGGACAATGTTGACCAATTTTCCGCTTGTTCCGCGAAGTTCGTCATGTATAAGCCGAAGAGCACGCTTGAGGATATCTGCTGAAGTACCCTGAATGGGCATGTTCGTCGCAAATCGCCTCGCAGCTCCGGCAGCCGCACGATCATTTTCGTCGTATCGCAGTTTCAAAAGGCGTCCCGAGGCTGTACGGGCAACCCGCGTCCGGAGAGCTGAGTCGCCGCTCTTGCGGAGATAGCCGTCGAGGTCCGGATAGGTTGCAAAATACTTGCGAAGCGTGCCCTCGGCCTCGGCCTGCGAAAGGCCTGTCATTGCGGCAAATCTTGCGGCACCAAGGCCATAAACAACGCCGAAGTTCAGCCGTTTGGCAAATGATCGCTGATCGGGTGAGACCTCTTCCGCTTTTATGTTAAAGACCTGAGCGGCTGCGGCGGCATGGAAATCAACACCGCTCCTGAATGCACCGATAAAGTTCGTGTCACCGGAGAACTCGGCAAGTATCCGAAGCTCGATCTGCGAATAGTCCGCAATGATCAAGGTTTTGTTTTCTCCGGCGTGGAAGCACCGGCGGTACGAATTCTCGTGTGGGATCTGCTGAAGGTTCGGGTTCGAGCACGAGAAGCGCCCGGTCGGTGCCCCGATCTGCCTGAAATCCGAATGTATCCGGCCCGTCTTCGGGTGGATGAACTCAAGGAAATTCTCGCCGAAGCTCGTGAGCGATTTCTGCCGCCCGCGGTATTCGAGCAGCTTTGCAACCGGCGGATGGTCCTCGGCAAGCGGTTCGAGCATCGAGGCCCGCGTCGATCCGGGCATCGGTATCCCGAGGTTCGAGAGCGCTTCGTGGACTTGGGCCTGCGAATCAAGATTGATCTCGGAACGCCCGAAGAGCGACGTCTGCGAGACACCCGCGGCAAGCATTTCCTGAAGTTCGTCCGCGACCCTATCGCGTTCCTTGCGGATAGCTTCGATATTCTCCCGCCAGCGGACCGCATCGAGATAAAAGCCGGTGAGTTCCATGTCGGTGACTGGCATCACGGTATCGAATTCAAGTTCCGCAACCCTCGTCAAGTCGTCCGCAGCCAACCTTTCGGCCAACTGCGTATAAAGCGGGACGAGGATCGCAGCGTCGCGTGCGGCATATTCAAGCTGCGATTGCGAAAGTTCGCTCGCCGACCAATCGCTCACCTGCTGGGTCTTGTCGAGTTCCGTCCCGATGAAGAACTGCACCACATCAGCAAGCGAATGCCGGCGGTCGGATTCGCCGGCGGCGATCAGTTGGCTCGCGAGGTAAGAATCGAAAATGCCGCCGACCTCACAGCCGAGGTGGTGACGGACCCATTTAGCATCGAACTTCGAGTTGTGTGCCACCTTTATCGTCTTCGTCGATCGAATAAGGTTGCGGAGCGGTTCAAGCGTCGTGTTCGTTGCCGGATCTTTTCCGAACTGGCGAATATCTATGATGACCGAACGTTTGCCCGTACTGAACTGCACAAGCCGAAGTTCGCCCAAGTAAGGGTCAAGTTCGGTCGTTTCGGTATCAAAACCGAGAACGGGCTCCTTCGATAGCTGTTCGCAGACGGCCCTTAGGGCATCTGCTTCACTGATGAGTTCAAAAAAGACTTCCATATTTCGCTGCCGGTGAAATCCAATTCTATCTGCCGAACGCCTATTTTCAAACGGCCCGAAGTATTCCTCGACGCGAGATTTACCAATACAGACTTTTCGTCTATACTCTTTTGGTATGTTTGATGGCACGGGCACGGTTCCGGGCATTTGTCGGACAGCAAAAGTTTATAATTTGTGCCCCTTTGCGGACACCCAAAAGGATCGAAAGTTTCGGTAGAGCGCTTCCTCGAAAAGGCAGAGTCGCTCCCGGCCGCCGAAGAAGTTCTTCGGCGATTGAAAGAGTTTCTAAGTGAAAGATATATCTATTTGCTTCCGCTTGCCGGCTAGGCGAGCCTGCAGCAAAACTCCGGTCTATCCTAATTCCTTTGCCCCGGCGAAGGGCCTAACTAACTCATTCAACACTTCCAAACCTTCTTTCACCCTTTGTCCGTTGTCCGCACTCGGCATTTTACAAAGGAAAATCTATGTCTAAAGAGATGATCATCAGCGTCAATGGACGCGAACGGAAGATCGCCATCATTGAGAACGGCAAGGTCTCCGAGTATTACATCGAACGCGGTGAAGAGAATTCAGGCATCGCGGGAAATATCTACAAAGGAAGGGTTCAGCGTGTGCTTCCCGGAATGCAATCCGCATTCGTCGCGATCGGTCTTGAGCGAGACGCATTTCTCTACGTTTCCGACTTCTTCGATGAAGAAGAAGAGATCGAGCGGATCGTGATGGAAAAGGGCAAGAAGGGATCGCAGGACGAGGCCAAACGTGAGGCGAATGACCGCATCGAGCGGGCAAGGGCCGAACGCGAGAAGCAGATGGAATCTGCTCAGGAGATTGCCGAACCGCTAGGTGAAACGGCCGAACCGAAAGATGAAGAGGCGTCTGAACCCACCGCTGAACGAAAGGGCCGCGGTCGCCGAGACAGAAAGGACCGACGCGAACGGCCCCACGAAGCCGAAGCGGTCGAGGCCCGAGAAACAGCAGAAGAGGAAGACCTTGGTTATGTTGACGCTTCGGAGGTCGAGATCGAGATCGATGACACCGGCTTCGAGCGGATCGTTGATGAAGATGCCGAAACCGGTGAGATGTTCAAGGACGCTTATATGCAGGAGGCGATCGTCGATCGTGTCCGGGCGGTCGAATTCGATATGGAATCTACCGACGAGGCTGAGGTTGGATCGTTGCTTGACGACCTGACTGCCGATGCCCCAGGATTCGAGCGCATTGCCGACGAGGACGAGGAAGAGATTCCGGCTGCTAAGGCCAAGCCGGCAGCACGCTCGCGGGCAAAGAAGGGCACTAAGAAAAACGCAGGTGATGCGGGCGAGGCTGCTGAGGCCGCTGCAGAAAAGGAAGAGAAACCAAAGAAACGCACTTCCCGCACAACAAAAACCGCAAAGGCAAAGGACGAAAAGGAAAAGCCCGCGAAGGCACGATCGACCCGCTCGAAAAAAAATGCAAGCACCTCGGATGAGCCGCTCGAAGATGCGGAAGCAAGCATAAAGGCTCCGGAAGAAAAGGCCGAGATGGCCGTTCGCCGGGGCGGACGCGGACGTCGCCGTGGAGGCCGGCCGAAGGGTCAGGAGGCCGATGGCAAATCCTCCGATCTGCTCGGATTTGAGGACGTAGACCCCGAACGCGATGTGCCAGCGGAGAATACGAGATCGGCTGCTGACGACCATACGGATGACGCCCCCGCAAATGATAAGGCCGAGCGGAAATCCACCGATATACAGACCGAGGGTGACCCGACAGATGCTTCTTTGGGCCAGGATCGGAACGGTCGGAGTCGTCGCCGACGCGGGCGCGGACGAGGCCAGCAGCGAGACGACGGGCCGCAGGACAACACGACCGATTCGCGGCCTTCAAGGCCCGACCGGCCTGAAAGATCGGACCGCGGCGACAAGGGAGACCGGAGGCAGCCGACGATCTCCGACCTGCTCCGCGAAGGCCAGGAAGTTCTGGTGCAGATCGCTAAGGAGCCGATCGCCAAGAAGGGGGCCCGTATCACGTCCCATATCGCACTTCCCGGCCGGTTTCTGGTCTATATGCCGACGGTCGAGCATCTCGGTGTTTCGCGAAAGATCGAGTCGTCGAGCGAACGCGGCCGGCTTCGTACACTGATACAACGAATCAAGGCTGAGGAAGATGTCCCCACGGGCGGGTTCATCGTTCGCACCGCCGGTATTGGCATTTCCGAAGAAGACCTGCGACAGGATGCCCGTTACCTTGTGCGAACCTGGCTCGACATCAAGAAGGCTTCCGAAAAAGCAAAGTCGCCGGCATTGGTCCATCAGGACCTCGACATTATCCAGCGGCTGCTTCGCGATCAACTTTCGGACGATTTCACAGCGATTCGCGTTGATAGCGAGGAAGAATATCTGCGGACGGTCGAGTTCATTAACCGGATCCAGCCGAAAATGGTCAATCGCGTCAAGCTCTACACGCGGGACCGACCGATCCTCGAGGCATATGGCGTTCAGGAAGAGATCGATAAAGCGCTCAAGCCGCGTGTGTGGCTCAAATCGGGCGGATATCTTGTGATCAACCAAACCGAAGCCCTAGTGGCGATCGACGTCAATACCGGCAAGTTCGTCGGCAAGGGAAATGCCCGGCTTGAGGACACGATCACGAAGACGAACATGGAGGCCGTTGATGAGATCGCCCGACAGATAAGGCTCCGTGACCTTGGAGGCATCATTGTCCTCGATCTTATCGATATGGAAGACCGCCGCAACCGCCATAAGGTCTCGCAGGCCCTTCAGGCGGCACTGGCTAGCGACAAGTCGCCGACGAAAGTACTCTCTTTTAATGACTTCGGCCTGATCATTATGACCCGCAAACGAGTAAAGCAATCGCTTGAACGGACAATGTGCTCGCCGTGTGAGTATTGCGAAGGAGCGGGTTGGGTCAAATCTCCGCAAACCGTCTGCTACGAGATCCTCGCCGAAGCCCGCAGGCTTTCGAAAGAAATGGATGATGTTCGTGAAACAGCTCTTCGCGTTCACCCGGAGGTTGCAAACGCGCTCCGCACTACTGAGCGTTCGGTGCTTGAGGAGATCGAAGCGTATCTCGGCTACGTCGATCTTACCTCGGACCCGCATGTCCATCAGGCACAATTCGATTTTGCGTTCATTTGATCGCATCACGAAGACATCTCCTCAATGAAAAAGCGGCCCATTGCGACCGCTTTTTTGACACTTTTCAATATGGAATTCCCGAACGTTACAGTTTACTTCTGATCACAACTGTAAGCTCTTTTTTAGGTCTTTTGCAGTTGCGGGTTTGGTGAAGTAGCTGTCGGGAATGCGGGTGTTGAACTCCACCGATTCGTAATTGATCCGTGAGGTTTGAACGCCGTTTGTTACGCGGTCAATGATGAACGGTGAGCGGATGCCTCCGTTCTCGATGAATTGGGCGTATCGGTCCTCTTCTGTGATCTCCTCGCCGTCCGGGTTCAGTCGCTTCGATATCGCCTTCATTGGGGTGCCGTCGTCAGCGATCTCAAATTCGACGACGAACCCGTCATCATAAGTCAGCCGAAGAACGTCGTTGCGTTTGCCGAGCGAGGCTGGCCGTCGCCCGGCGTATTCGAGTTTGGCCTTTCCGCGCCAGTGTCCACGAAGCAGGCCGTCGAGGCTTACTCGCATTCCGCGTTTGAAGTTGGCGATCTGAATCTCGGTCTGGTCACGAATTGCCTCCATATTCCCGTCATAGAGCCAGCCCGAATCGCCGACATTGGTCTGAACGGTCACGACCTTGCCCGCCTTGAACTCGGTGCGTTCGGTATCTGGAAAAACGATGACGTCATGGAAGGACTGGAAGGAGATGACCGCACCGTCGCGAAGTACGCTGAACTTGCCGCGGCCCACCTGGTTCTTTACATTCAGATACTTCTCGCCGCCAACGAAATCGATCGCCTTGCGAAGTATAGTTTCTGCATCGGCGGCCTCCGGTGACTGCCCCAGCGTTTGGGCAGGAATCGAAAACAAGCTAAAAAGTGCAAGGAAAAGTAAGCGGGTTCTAACTGCGAACATAACTTTCTAAATGACGTATTCGATCACCATTGTAACGCCCGTCTTCCGGCCATTCTTCAAAACGGCCGGTTTGAACTTCACCTCGCTGACCGCAGTGTCGAGTTTGCGTTTAAGCTCCGCGGGCAGTTCTGTGATGTAGTGAAAAACATAGACCTGGCCCTCGGGCCCGAGGAAGATCTCGACCTTGATGCGTCCGTTTGCCGCTTGCGGAAGTTCGCTGCGCTTGATCGCCGGCCGCGGCATCAAAGTGATCTGTGCCCGTGTCTGGATGTCAGGATCAGAGTTCGCGTAGTAGAGCGAAAAGCGATAGTTGACCGTTACGGTGACATCGACCGGTACACCGTCGATCGTCTTCGGCCGGAAGCGAAGCCTGCGAGCTGATGAAATGGCCTGTTCCGTTAAACCATGCGGAAGGGTCGAAAGCGGCGTGATCTCGCCGACGGTTCCATTCGCTTTCAATTCGACCTGAAGGCTAACGATGCCTTGCACCTCGTTCTCGCGAGCCTGAAAGGTATAAGGAGCCCGCGGAGTGTCGAGTATCTGATGTTCGCGTATCCGTGGAGCGACCGCTGAGGGCGTTTGGGCTCCCGCAGTCAGAACGAAACCGGAAGCGAACAAAAATCCGAATGCAATGACGAAAGACAATCTCATAACGATAAAAAGTCAAAAAAAACAGCCAAATAAATCAAACGGCCCTGGTGGCATGTTACCATCAGGGCCGCTTTATATCGAAACTGTGTTCCGATCAGTTCAGGCTGAATCCATCGGTCGCCCGTACCGTTATCTCGCCGTTCTCGGCATCGACCCGGAAACGCATACCTGTCTTCCAAATGTTCGTGATCGGAAGCTTCACCTTCTGATCGATATGCCGCTTGAGGAAGCGAGCTCCGTACGCGGGGCTGTAACCATTTTCGGTCAAAAGGTTGACCGCGGCTTCGGTCACCTCGACCAACTTGCCCTGCCGCTCCATGTGCCGCTGCATCTTGCTCAGATAAAGGCGAGCGATCTCACGCACTTCGTCCATCGTCAGCGGCGAGAAAACGATGATCTCGTCGATGCGATTTCTGAACTCGGGTGTGAATCGCGTCTCGGCTGCCTTCATTACCTCGCCTTTTATCGCCTTCACCTCGCCGACCGACTTCATTCCGAACCCGAGAGGCTTCTCATACTTCTTAAAATTCTCTGAGCCGAGGTTCGAGGTCATTATAACGATCGCGTCCGAAAGATAGACCTTCTTCCCGCGGCCATCGGTGATCCAGCCTTCATCGAAAGCCTGAAGGAACAGGTTCATCAAATACGGGGAAGCCTTTTCGACCTCATCCAGAAGCAGCACCGTATATGGGTTGTCCCTAAGCTGTTCGGTCAGAATGCCGCCGCGCTCCGAGCCGACAATGCCACGAGGCATGCCGATCAGTTTCTCGATCCCGACCGTTCCGTCGCCGTACTCGGAAAGGTCGATCCTGATCATCTTGCCCTCATCGCCGAACATGAATTCGGCAACCGCCTTTGCAAGTTCCGTCTTGCCAACGCCGGTCGGGCCGAGGAAAAGCAATACACCGTCCGGAGCATAGAAGTTCTCTTTGAGCGGGCCCTTGTTCAGCCGGAGCCTTTCGGCAACTGCCTGGACGGCCTCTTTTTGTCCGATCACGCGCTTTCCAAGTTCCGGCTCCATCGTCGCGAAGCGATCCGAGGTATCCCGATAGATCATATCCTTCGGAATTCGCGATTCCTGCGAGATCACGTCGATGATGTGCTCGGGCTGGACAATGTGGTCCTCTGATTCATTTATCTCAACCTTAACGGAAGCAGTGTCGAGCCAGCCGATCGCCTTATCCGGCAGATGTAGATGACGGATGTAACGCGGCGACATCTCAAGAGCGGTGTTGATGGCTTCCTCCGAGATAGTGACCGAGTAATTCTTTTCAAGCCGCGGCTTAATGCCCATGAGGATACGGCGGGTCTCGTCGATCGTCGGCTCATCAACCTTGACCAGCCGGAACCGCCGCGAGAGGGCCTCGTCCTCGGCGATGAACTCCTTGTATTCGGTCATCGTCGTTGCCCCGATTATCCGGAGTTCGCCGCGGGCTAGGGCCGACTTGAACATATTTGCGGCATCGGAAGTCGTGCCCATTGCCGCTCCGGCACCGATGATGGTATGAGCCTCGTCGATGAACAGAATGATATTGTCCTTTTCTTTGACCTCGTCGATGATGCCCTTGATCCGCTCTTCAAACATTCCTCGGAGCATTGTCCCGGCGACGATGCCGCCCATCTGAAGCTGGACGATATGCGAATCGCGAAGCCGTGCGGGCACCTTGTCCGGTTCGAGTTCGATCAAGCGGGCAAGTCCCTCGACCACGGCTGTTTTGCCAACGCCGGGCTCGCCGACCAACATCGGTGAATTCGAGCGCTCGCGGTGAGCGAGGATCTCGATCATCTGCCGGATCTCTTTCTCGCGACCGATGGTCGGCGGGATCTTGTCCTGCCGGGCAAGTTTGTTCATCGAGACTCCAAAGTGGCGAAGGAAGTTTGGAAGTTCGTATTTCTGCCGTACTCTCTCTTCCTCTTTCTCCCTCTTTCTAATGCGGGTACGGGCCGTTTGAGCCACCTCCTCGCCGGGAACACCGAGGTTTTGCAAAAGATCGATGAGCACGCTGCGGTCGTCATTTGAAAGAACGTAAAAAAGATCGGTGCCGTCGATCACTCTACGGCCCTGCGAACGGGCACGATCCATTGCCCGCTTAAAAAGCTCGGTGGTCTCCGGTGCGATACGGAAACCATTACCGGTGTGCTGGCGACCGTTATCGAGTCGGCGTTCGATAAGCAGCTTTACCGACCTCGGGTCAACCGCGAGGTCACGCATCGTTGCTGTAAAAAGCTCTTCCTCTTCATTCGAGAGCGCGTGAAGCACATGCTCGACCGCAACGTAGTTTTGATCCCGCCTTCGAGAAGCATCCAATGCGGATTCAAGGATCCTGCGGCCGGTCTCGCTAAATTTATCTTTATAAGCGTCTATATCTGCCATATCTATTTCACTCTCGACGAGACGTTTGAGGGCAGGCATTGGCGGAAATGCCTAACCCTATGGTACCACCCGGAACCTGCTACTAGCCAAGAAAATTCCGTGAACAAACTTTGGAGAACTACCCTCCGGCTTCGCGAGCGACAGCCTTTCCAACCTGAACCCGTGCCGGGCGAAGTAATCTGTCGCCAAAACGATAGCCTCGCTGATATTCGGCCGTTACCTTCCCATCTTGTTCGCCCTCGACCGGAAGCATATCAACGGCTTCGTGGATCTCGGGATCGAAATTGACCCCGACAGATGCCACCGGCTCAACACCGACGCTGACCAATGCCTGCTCGAATGAACGAGCTACGCCGCGAACGCCATCGCGAAGATTCTCGACCGAGGCATCAGATTCGCTTGCGGAAACTGCCAAGTTCAGGTTATCAAGCACCGGCAATAGCGTCTGCAGGAAATTGAACTTACTCTGACTTGCCCGGTCCTCAAGCGTTTTCATCAGGCGGGCACGCATCTCTGATGTTTCTTTCTCAAGATCGGCCTTTGCCTGCTCAAACTTCGCCTGTACGCCGACGAGCTTGGATTCGGCGGCTTCACGTCTATCGGTTTCAGCTTTTAGCCGTGCCTCAAGCTCTATTTCCCGTGGAGACTTTTGCGGTTCCTTGGGGGCAGGAGTCTCTTCAGCCGCTTCGGTCGTTTTGCGTTCGCCGCTTTCGTCGAATCGGCGCTTGTCGTTTATTGGTATCTTCAAATCTTCGCCTTCTTGGGATTCAAGTTCTTCAAGCTCTCGATCTTTCATTTTCTGTCTCTTGAACACAATATAAAATTCTAAGCGTTTGGGCCTGCTATTGAAAGCCCGCGTCCTTACATCTGCGGTCCATGATTATGGCCCAAAGGGCCGTTGCCGGGCTTCAACTTAGCGACAAAGGCCCTCTCGGTACAATGTTTACGCGGCGATCAGTTCTGTCCGGCCGCTTTCTCCCCGCCGCTCGGGACGAACTTTAGTTCGCCGTTTTCCGCCGTCACCTTTACGGTCTGACCGGCGGCGATCTCACCATTGAGGAGTTTGACGGCGAGCGGATTCTGAACCAGCGACTGTATCGCTCGCTTAAGCGGTCGTGCACCGTAAACCGGATCGTAGCCCTCAGTGATCAGAAGATCTCGAGCAGAAGCGTCCAGCTCGATCGCGACGTTTCGTTCGGCAAGCATCGATTTAAGCTTGCCGAGCTGAATATCGATGATCGAAGCGATCTCTTCTTTCCCAAGCTGATGGAACACGACGATGTCGTCGATCCGGTTCAGGAACTCCGGCTTGAAATGGTCGCGAAGCACCTGCAGAACGTTTGCGCGAATGTCGCGGTCGGCCAACGGGTTCTCGGCCGAGGCCTGTATCTCTCGCGAACCGAGGTTCGAGGTCATTATCAGGACCGTATTCTTGAAATCCACTACCCGGCCCTTGCTGTCTGTCAACCGGCCATCATCAAGGATCTGGAGCAAGACGTTGAACACATCCGGGTGAGCCTTTTCGATCTCGTCGAAAAGCACTACTGAATATGGCCGACGTCTTACGGCCTCCGTTAGCTGCCCGCCTTCCTCATAACCGACATAGCCCGGAGGAGCACCGATCATTCTTGCAACGGCGTGCTTCTCCATATATTCGGACATATCGAGCCGGACCATCGCTCGCTCGTCATCGAAGAGAAATTCCGCGAGAGCACGGGCGGTTTCCGTCTTACCAACGCCCGTCGGGCCAAGGAAAATGAACGATCCGACAGGACGGTTCGGGTCCTGTAAACCGGCCCTCGCACGGCGAACGGCATTTGCCACTGCCGAAAGGGCTTCGTCCTGCCCGATAACGCGATGCCGAAGATTGTCCTCCATCGCCACGAGCTTCTGCATCTCGCTTTGAAGCATCTTTGAAACCGGCACGCCGGTCCATTTCGCGACGACCTCCGCCACGTCCTCTTCATCGACCTCTTCTTTTAGGAAAACTCCTTCCTTCTGAAGTTCCTCAAGCCGTGCCTGCTCGGTCTCAAGCTGCTTTTCGAGTTCGGGAATGCGCCCGTATTGAAGCTCGGCGGCTTTGTTCAGGTCCCCGGCCTGGCGGGCGTGCTCAAGCTCGAGCTTGGCTTCCTCAAGCTGTTCCTTGCCCTTCCGCATCTTCTCGATCTCTTCTTTTTCCGACTGCCACTTGGCCTTCATCGCCGAGGACCGTTCCTTGAGATCCGCAATGCGTTTCTCGATATCGCCGAGCCGCTCTTTCGACTTCTCGTCGGTTTCGCGACCGAGTGCCTGCCGCTCGATCTCAAGCTGCAGGATCTCGCGCTCAAGTTCATCGATCTCCTGAGGAAGCGAGTCGATCTCGATACGGATCCGCGATGCCGCCTCGTCGATCAGGTCGATCGCTTTATCCGGCAAAAATCTGTCCGTAATGTAGCGGTTCGAAAGCATCGCCGCCGCAACGATCGCCGCGTCCTTGATCCGGACGCCATGGTGAACCTCGTAACGTTCCTTCAGCCCGCGAAGGATCGCGATGGTGTCCTCAACGTTCGGCTCGCCAATATATACCTGCTGAAACCGCCGTTCGAGTGCCTTATCTTTTTCGATGTACTTTTGATACTCGTTGAGCGTCGTCGCACCGACAGCCCGCAATGTGCCGCGGGCAAGAGCCGGCTTGAGCATGTTCGAGGCATCGATGGCTCCTTCCGAAGCTCCGGCCCCGACAAGGGTATGAAGCTCATCGATGAATAGAATTATCTGGCCCTCGGCCTTTTCTATCTCCTTAAGTACGGCCTTCAGCCGGTCTTCAAACTCACCGCGATACTTTGCACCGGCGAGCATCGCACCAAGGTCGAGTGAGACAAGCCGCTTGTTCTTGAGCGTTTCCGGGACGTCGCCTGAAACGATCCGCTGGGCAAGCCCCTCGACGATCGCCGTTTTGCCGACGCCGGGTTCTCCGATCAGCACCGGATTGTTCTTTGTCCGCCGCGAGAGTATCTGGATAGTCCGCCTGATCTCATCGTCGCGGCCAATTACGGGATCGAGCTTGCCTTTCCGGGCACGCTCCGTCAGGTCCTGAGCGTATTTCTCAAGTGCCTGAAAATTCTCTTCGGCATTTTGATCCGTGATCCGCGACCCGCCCCGCATCTCCGTGATCACTGTTTCTAGGTCTTCGCGGGTTACGCCGTTCGAGCGAAGAATACGGCCGGCATCGCCGTCCTTTTCCGAGGCGATCGAAAGCAGCAGATGCTCGGTCGAGACGTACTCGTCCTGCATCTTTTCTGCAATTTTCTGCACCTCTTGAAAAAGCGTGTTCGTGCGCGAACTAAAGTACTGCTGCCCGCCGGTGACCTTCGGCATCTTGTCGATCGAGACCTGAAGGTCGGCGGCGATTGATGTCGTATTGGCACCGATCTTTCCAAGGATCGGCTTCAGCACGCCTTCCTTTTGCTCAAGCATCGCCGCCAGAATATGTTCCGGCTCGACCTGCTGGTTCTGCTGCTTTTCCGCAATGCCGATCGCCGCCTGAACGGCCTCTTGCCCGCGGACCGTGAATCTGTCGAATCTCATGTCGCTATTTTACCCTAAAGACGGTGCGACGCAGAGAGCTTTTTGTGCAGTGCTCTCTGCGTCGGATCGTCGTCCCAACACACTCAGGGAACTATACTTTCGCTGACTTGCTTTCCGTCTCGATCGCCTTGGCTTCGGAACCCGAAGCGTTGATCTCGATCTTGCGAGCCTTTGTCTCTTCACGTTTCGGAAGAGCTACTCGGAGAACGCCGTTCTCAAAGTCTGCGGTCGCACCTTCGGCCGTGATCGTCTGCGGAAGCGTGAACTGCCGCGTGAATGAACCATAGGCTCGTTCGACACGATGGTAGTTGTCTCCCTCGGTCTTTTTCTCGAACTTGCGCTCGCCCTTGAGCGTAAGCACGTTATTCTCAACCGAAATCTCGAAATCATCGCGGTTCATTCCCGGAAGTTCAGCCTCCACGAAGAGCCGATTCTCGTCTTCATAAATATCCACATTCGGGCTCCACGAACCGCGGGCAAATTCACCGCGTTCAACCGAAGCCGGTACCGCGCTAAAAAGGCGGTTCATTTCGTCGTTGAGCGTCCGAAGTTCGCGAAATGGGTCAAATTTGATCATGTTCATAATCATATCCTCCAAAAAGGTACTGGTTGATTGGGTTCAATGACTAAATAATTAGTCTGAGTAAATAATAAAACCTGAGTCGAATTCTGTCAAGTCCATTTTTTTCACTAAAGACGACGCAAAATAGTCCGGTTTTCTATCGCCGATAAGGTGACACAATCGCCTTTTTTCGGTTATATTTAGGAACGTTCGAGAACAACCGAAAGACAGGAACTCTCGTTTCCCCTTGCCCACTTTTTCGGACCAGCCGGCGCATATGAACATTTTTCGTGAGGTCCTTTGGCCGCTTCTTGCTGTCATCCTGGCGTTCGTTGTCGGCGCCGTGATCATTTTGTTGCTCGGCGATGATCCGATCAACGCTTACGCCTGGTTGCTGTCGTCCTCGTTCGGATCGATCCGCGACATCGGCTGGACCTTGCACTATGCCACGCCGCTTATCTTCACCGGGCTCGCAGTTGCGGTCGCTTTCCGGTGCGGGCTACTAAACATCGGTGCCGAAGGGCAGCTCTACATGGCTGCGTTCGCGACTGCCTGGGTCGGCATCACGCTGGGCGGGACGTCGGTTGCGGGCGAAAGTTGGGCATGGACGAGTTTACCGTCGTTCCTATTAGTGCCTTTGTGCGTTTTGGCGGCTGTATTGGTAGGAGGATTTTGGGGAGCGATACCAGGATTTCTCAAGGCCCGTTTTGGTTCGCATGAGGTGATCAATACGATCATGCTCAACTTCATCGCGATCGCCCTGGTAAGTTACCTTACGCAATATCATTACAAGAACCCCGGCCCGATCCTTGAAACGCCGCCGGTTGGCGAAGCCGCAACGATTCCGCGTCTCAATGAAATTTTCGGTTTCATATCGCCGGACGTTCCGCTCAACATCGCGTTCTTCATCGCCCTTTTGATGTGCGTCCTCGTTTACATTTTTCTTTGGAAGACCAAATGGGGGTATGAGCTGCGAGCCGTCGGCGAAAATCCTTCGGCTGCCGAGTATGGGGGCATCTCTCCGAAGAAACAGATCGTTCTCGCGATGACCATCTCGGGAGCACTCGCCGGAATGGTCGCGATCGGCGAGGTGATGGGTACGCGTTATAACTACTACCACGACTTTTCCGCACAATGGGGATTCCTCGGGATCGCGGTCGCACTCCTGGGGCGCAACCATCCGCTTGGCGTTTTGATCGCGGCGATCTTCTTCGGAGTTCTGCTTCGCGGAGAGATCTTCGTTGATGCATTTACCCGTTATGTTTCTAAGGATCTTGGATTCGTGCTGCAGGCGATCATGATCCTGTTCGTTGCTTGCTTCCAGAGGTACACACGCCGGTAGGGGTTTGAGCTATGCAGGATATCCTAAACTGGGGCTTCTTTTTCTCGGGACTGACGGCGGCGACGCCGCTGATCTTCGCGGCTCTCGGCGGACTTTTTTCGGAACGTTCCGGTGTGATCAACATCGCTCTCGAAGGCCTTTTGCTCTCCGGTGCATTCACCGCCGCGGTCGTAACGTATCAAACCGGCAATCCTTATCTCGGCCTTCTATGCGGCATTGGTGCCGGCATCGTGACGGCGGCCGTCTATGCCATCGCGGTGCTGGAGTTCGAGGCCGATCAGGTCGTTGCCGGGATGGCGATAAATTTCCTGATGCTTGGGCTGCCCGCATTGATCAGCGGGGTGATATATGATTCGACCGGTTCAACGCCGCAGATCGACAAAGCACAAAAGATACCGGTTATCTTCGGCGGACTTTCATATGCGACGATACTTGCACTTTTCACAGTAGCCATCGCGTGGTATGCCCTCTATAAGACGCCGTTCGGCTTGCGGCTTCGGGCCGTCGGTGAAAACCCGGAAGCGGCCGACGCTGCGGGTATAAATGTTAAGCTGCTTCGGTATGCGGCGGTCATTATTTCAGGCGTTCTCGCGGCGATCGGCGGGGCATTTCTGGCAACCGGCCAATCGTCGCTGTTCACCCGTGGTATGTCGGCGGGCCGCGGCTTTATCGCTTTGGCAGCATTGATCCTGGCGAAGTGGAAGCCGGTGCCGGTCTTATTCGCGTGCTTGTTCTTTGGGTTCACGGAGGCTCTTACGATACAGATTCAAGGGGCACCGTGGGCAAAGATCAACGGAGAACCTATCCCGATCCAGTTCATTGAAATGATCCCGTATGTCCTTACGATCATAGTGCTCGCCGGATTTATCGGATTGAGTCGTGCTCCAAAGGCACTTGGCCAGCCGTACCGAAAGGAGAAGTAGTTACTGAACAAAATGACTTTCGAGAATGCGGCTGAGGCCGCCGAGTTCATTAAGCAGAAAACCGACCACCGGCCGCGGATCGCGATAGTGCTCGGGAGCGGATTGGGCGCATTCGGGGACGAACTGAATGACGCGGTGGCGATCCCTTATGAGGAAATACCTCATTTTGTCCGTTCCACGGTCGAGGGGCACGCGGGACGTTTGGTCATCGGAACGAGCGGTGGTGTCCCACTGATCGTACAGCAGGGACGTTTTCATTATTACGAAGGCTATTCGATGGAGCAGGTGATGTTCCCGATGCGGGTCTTTGGGCGGATGGGTATCGAGGCTGTCGTCCTGACCAACGCGGCCGGAAGCCTGAAAGCCGGAATGCGGCCGGGCGACCTGATGCTGATCGCGGACCACATAAATATGATGGGCGTTAATCCGCTTCGCGGCCCGAATGACGCACGATTCGGTCCGCGATTTCCGGATATGACCGAGGTTTATGACCGCGAACTCCAGCGTTCGATCGACGAGGAGGCGAACGGAATCGCAAAGGAAAGGGCCGAGGCCGGCAAAGATAAGACCTTCAAAGATTTTCTTCACCGCGGCATCTATTGTGCACTCTCCGGGCCGACCTATGAAACTCCGGCCGAGATCAGGCTTTACCGCACGCTCGGGGCAGATGCCGTCGGGATGTCCACGGTTCCGGAGGCGATCGCTGCCCGTCATCAGGGTACGCGGGTCGCCGGTATTTCTTGCATTACGAATTTTGCAGCCGGAATGACGGACGACATCATACACCATGAAGAGGTCATGGAGGTCGGTGCCCGCGTTTCGGAGATTTTCAAGGAATTGCTGCGCAGGGTAGTCAAGCGAATATGATCATTGGTATCTGTGGAGGAACGGGTTCGGGGAAGACGACCATCGCTCGGGCGATAGTCGATGCCGTCGGCCGCGAAAATGTGGTCCTTGTCGAGCAGGACAGTTACTATCGCAACCTCGCTGACATGCCTCTCGACGAGCGGCATCAGGCGAACTTCGACCATCCGGATTCGATCGACAGCGACATGCTCGTCAATCATCTTATCCGGCTTAAGCAGGGACTGGTGGTCGAAATGCCGCTGTATGACTTCAAGACCCACACGCGGAGCGACGAGATAGAGATCATTCGGCCTAAACAGGTCGTGATCGTTGAGGGTATATTGATCTTTGCCGAGCCGCGCGTTCTTGATCTGCTCGATATGCGTGTTTTTGTCGATACGCCGGATGACATCAGGTTCATTCGACGCCTTCGTCGCGATATAGCCGAACGTGGGCGGACGGTCGATTCGGTGATCGACCAGTACTACCGTACGGTAAGGCCGATGCATTTTGAGTTCGTCGAGCCCTCAAAGCGGCACGCTGATATAATCATCCCCGAGGGGTCGAACACTGGGATCAGCGTCGAACTGCTTTGCAGCCTTGTCCGGGAAGAGTTAAAGAAGGAATCGACAGCAGCCGTGACTTAAATGGACAACTCGGTAGAAAAATTGCTCGCCGCCGCCCGCGAATGCCGTGAACGTGCCTTTGCCCCATACTCTGGATTCAAGGTCGGGGCCGCGGTCGAGACCGAAGACGGAACGATCTTTGCCGGTTGCAATGTCGAATCGGCAAGCTACGGGCTGACGATGTGTGCCGAACGCGTGGCGATCTTTACGGCGGTCGCCGCGGGCCGGAAACGCATCAAACGCATTTCGGTCGTGGCCGAGAGCGATGAGTTGACCGCACCATGCGGGGCGTGCCGCCAGGTGATCTGGGAGTTCGGTGGAGATATACCGGTGCTCATCGTGAATACAAACGGCGAGTCGGTCGAGCGCCAAATGTCCGAGCTCCTGCCCATGGCTTTTGATTCGAGTTTTCTGAAATGACCGTATGAAGAACATTTTTACCTCGTTAGTATTGATCGCATCGATGGTGCTTCCGGCATTCGGGTCGGCAGCTTCCGCGGAAACGGCTGACCTCATCATTTCTGGCGGGAAGGTCGTTACGATGGATGCCGGACGCCGGGTGATAGAAGACGGCGCCGTTGCTGTTCGCGAAGGCACGATCGTTGCTGTCGGGACGAGGGCAGAGGTGGTGCGAGGCTTTCGTGCCCGGCGAACGATCAACGCGGGCGGTAAGGTGGTCGTTCCCGGCCTTATCAACACGCACACACACGTTCCAATGACGCTTTTTCGCGGCATCGCCGACGATATGGACCTCCAGGAGTGGCTGACCAAGTTCATCTTTCCTGCTGAGGCAAAGAACGTCGATGAACCGTTCGTCCGGGCCGGAACTCGGCTTGGACTGGCAGAAATGATCCGCGGCGGGACGACCACCTATTGCGACATGTACTACTTTGAGGACGCCATCGCCGACGAGACCTCAAAGGCGGGTGTCCGAGGCGTTCTCGGGCAGACGATAATCGATTTTCCGGTGCCGGACGCCAAGACCTTCGCCGATGGGCTTGAACTTACCGAGCGGTTCATTAAAAAGTGGCAGGGCCATCCGCTGATCGTTCCGGCTGTTGCACCGCACGCCCCATATACGGTTTCGGAAAACAACCTTACCGATGCCCGGGCGCTTTCGGACCGGCTCGGAGCACCGCTTGTTATCCATCTTGCCGAAGCGAACACAGAGACTGAGTTCATTCAGCAGAAGCATGAGGGAATGCGGCCGATCGTGTTCATGGAGAAGATCAACTTTTTCAACGGGCGGACGATCGCTGCTCACGTAATTCAGGCCAATGCCGAAGAGTTGGATATTCTAAAGCGGCACAACGTCGGGATCGCCCATAACCCACAATCGAACATGAAGCTCGCCGCCGGAGTTGCTCCGGTGCCGATGATGCTGGCCAAAGAAATGAACGTGGGCTTGGGGACGGACGGACCCGCTTCGAACAACGACCTTTCGCTTTGGGAAGAGATGGACACCGCGGCAAAGCTGCACAAGGTCTTCTCAGGTGACCCGAAGGTCGTGTCGGCCGAGCAGGTGTTCGCAATGGCGACCATCGGCGGAGCCAGGGCTCTTCACATGGGCGAGAAGATCGGATCGCTTGAGGTCGGAAAGCTCGCCGACATCGTCATCGTTGACATCGACGGCCTGCACCAAACGCCAATGTTCAACATATATTCGCACCTCGTCTATGCTACCAAGTCGTCCGACGTTCGTACGGTCGTCATCAATGGACGCATTGTGATGCAGGACCGGCGTTTGCTCACGTTAAACGAAAATGCTATAAAAACGGAAGCAATCGCATATCGCAAAAAGATCGTCGAGAGCTTGAAAAACTAGCCTGCGGGCATTTAGTTGCCCGCTTCGTCGTTTTTGGGGTATCGATTGCTTAGGTCGTTGAAAGTGAGCCATCCCCGCAGTTCGCTTGGCCTTTATACGGAGACGTAAGTCAGAAAGGAGGACTGAAATGCCGTTAAACGTCAACAGGGTATTGCTATCGGCCGCGGTGACCATTCTATTTTCTAACGCCTTAATTTTTGCCCAGTCACCGCAGCCGGCCGGACCCTCAGGAGAGACCAAACCGACACAGCAGCCCGCAAGCAAGACGCCCGAAGAGGCGATGCGCGACCGAATTGCCAATGCGCGCGCTCAGCTTGCCGTCCGCAATCATACATCCGCGATCTTTGAGCTCGAGAGTATCCGTAAAGAAACCGGAGATCTCGCCATCCATTCGGTCGTCAACGTGATGCTGATGCACGGCTATCTGGAGCAGGGAAACTACCGTAAGGCTAAGGAGTTTCTCGAAACTCACTTTACCGATTACAAGAACAAGAATGAGGTCGCCTCGACCCTCTATCCGCCGATTGCAGGGCAGGTGATCAAAGGAGCACGTTCGCAAGCCGAACGGTATCGGGCCCTCGGCCTGCAGATAAACGATCGCAATCTTCCCGCGGATGCTCTAAAGGACATCGAGCAGATGCGGGTGCTTCTCGAACTCGTCATCGAGCAAGCAAAAGAAACGAGTAAGGACGAAACGTGCGCGCCGATGGCACTTCCGCTGCTTGAGGAAGCGACCTCGGCCCGGAGTCTTTATTCACGGGATGAGTACGATGCCCGCCGTTGGCGCGATGAACTGGCAGATGCCCGAGAGCAGCTTGCGGCACAACGAAGTACAGTGATGACGGCCGTTGCCGGCTCGCCGTCGCAACCCCAGTCGGTTGAACTCGTTCCGGTTCAAACCGTTGCTTCGGATTCTACTGCCGCGAAAGCTGCACCGGCAGTTCAACAACCCACCGCGGCCGTGACGGTTCCGGAAAAGCCCGCTGCGACCGAACCGACGAAAGTAGCCGAGGCATCAAAGCAGTCGGCCTCGCAGCCGGTTGCGGAAGCCACTGCGGCGTCGGCGAACGGCCCGATCGAAGTCGGCTCATTGGTTCCATTTGCGACAAACAAACCGCAGCCGATCTATCCTGCAGCCGCAAAACAGATCCGGGCAACGGGCGTCGTTCGAGTTGAGATCGTGATAGACGAAGAAGGGCAGGTTGCCGCGGTCCAGAATACCGTCGGGCACTCGATGCTTCAGGCGGCGGCTCGCGACGCGATAATGAAATGGCGGTTCCGGCCGTTCAAGCGCGACGGCCAGCCTGTGAGGGCGACGGGTTTTGTGAACTTCAATTTCTCGCTTTGAAATTTAGGTCAAAAGGGCCGACGAAGGCCCGCTTATTATTTGTAGGCCACAAATGTAAGCGGCGAGGTCGGAGCGAGTCCGTTAAGGGCCGTTCTGACGATCGGCATCAAGCCTTCGCTTTCCATATATTCGCGGCCGAGCATCTTTCTGAAGGTCTTGTCCTTCGATTCTCCCGAGAGTTCCTTCATCATCCCGCGTAGAAGCGCTGTAACAAGCTCTGGAGCAAACTGCTTACCGGTGTTTCGCTGAAGGTCCTCGAAGACCTCAGGAGCCGACCGCCGACGGCGATAGGGCCTGTCCGATGTCATTGCGTCAAAGGCATCGGCGAGATTGACGACCTTTGCGATGTAAGGAATCTCGCGGTCGTAGAGTCCGTCCGGGTAGCCACGGCCATCGAGCCGCTCGTGGTGATATTTCGCAGCAAGCGGAACTCCAGCGTAAGGATGCCGTATCGGCTGAAGGATCTCGAAACCGGCTCCAGGGTGTTTGTTCAGCTCGGAAGACTCCTTCGCGTTAATGCGATAAGGAGCGTTGATTATCTTGCGTTCGACCGTGATCTTGCCGATGTCGTGCAGATAGCCCGCAAAGGCCGCACCCTCGATCTCTTCCTCGCCCCATCCGAGTTCCCGGGCAATTATCTCTGAATACTTTCCGACTCGGACCGAGTGGCCCTCGGTGTATTTATCTTTCCGGTCGATCGCGGCGGCAAAAGCCTTCACCGTGTCCTTGTAGGTCATCTTGAGGTCATCGTAAAGTCGGCGATTTTCGTCGGCACGGCGTTCGAGTTCCGCCATAAGATTCCGCTGAGAGATGGCGACCGCAATGTGCCTTCCCATCGCACAGATGATCTCTTTGTCGTACGAAGTGTATTGCTCCCCGCTTGCCTTCTCGCCGAGGAATATGCCGCCGAGTAGTTCGTCGCGAACGACCAGCGGGACGAAAAGCTCGATCTTTGCCTGCCCAATGCTTCGATCATAGACCTGAAAGAACGGTAGTACCCGAGCCTGATCACACTCGATCGGGTAAAGGCCGTTCGCAAGAAACTGCCGCTCGTCCTCATAACAAAGTGACATCCCGAACGGAAAATCGTCGCCGAGCCCTCGGGCCGAGACCATGTTCAACTCGTTCTCAAAGCGTGTGTAACGGACAACTCCGCCCCGCATTATCCCCAGAGAGCCAAGCACGAGGTGGAGCGATGTGCGGATCGTTTCTTGAAAATTATGCTTGTTCGAAACTTCCTGCCCGATCTCTGCAAGCGCACCAAAGGTGTGGACGAGCTTGTTGCGCTCGGCAGCAAATCGGCTGAAATTCGTGGATCGCATGTCCTGAAGTTTCATCTTAAGCCCTGATCTCCACATGCCGTGTAAGGCCGAGCATGTCGAATAGTTCCGTCGTCATTTTATTCGGTTCGGCAAAAACGACCCTTGCACCGATTCCCGATGCCGCATCGATAACGCCCATCAGGATCGAGATGCCGATGCTGTTCACGAGCTCCGTTCCGGAGAAATCGACGATTATCTCGCGGCAGCCCTCGTTCAACTTCGCCCGGCATTCGCGTTCGATTCGCTCGCCGGAAAGCTTGTTCAGATAGTCGCCTGCAAAAACCGTAGCTGTACCCTGCGAGTCGGAGAGCACTTGGCTGCTGACTTCGGTCATGTTTAACTTGTTGTCCTTTCGTGATTTACGCGAACTTGGATCACTTACGTGTCTTGGAAATGTTTTAACACAACGGTAACCAATAAACAATAGAAATCTTTACGAATTGAACGCCGGGCTCGGCTCGAATAGACTTAAGGTGATGAGCTTACTTGACCAAATTGTCGCGGATATAACGGCTGCCATGAAGGCAAAAGAGGCCGATCGGCTTTCTACACTCAGAATGGTGAAGGCTACTTTGATGAACCGAAAGATCGAGAAAGGCTCCGAGCTGACCGACGAGGAAGTCCAAAAAGCGCTTCAGTCGCTGGTAAAGCAAAGAAAAGATTCGATCGATCAATACGAGAAAGCCGGCCGGGCCGAGCTTGCCGCCAAGGAGGCGGCCGAGGTCGCCGTGATCGAGGAGTATCTGCCCGTTGCCGCGTCAGCCGAGGAGATCGAACAGGCCGTAGCAGATGCCGTCGCCGCAACCGGTGCTACCTCAATGAAGGACATGGGCCTCGTTATGAAGGCGGCACTCGCTAACCTTGCGGGCAAGAACGCAGACGGAAAAGCCGTCAGCGAGGCAGTAAAAGCCAAGCTGAACGGCTGATGGTCTGGGGTTATCGCGGACCTATCCGAAAATGTTTCGGACCTTGTCCATAAAGGAAGCGTCGGTGAATTCGGTATCCTCGATCTCTGCGAGCTGTTCGAAGAGTTTCCGCTGGTCCTTTGAAAGCGACTTCGGCGTTATGAGCGTAACCGCGACGAAGAGGTCGCCGCGTCCGCGTCCGCCGAGAACCGGCATTCCTTTCGATCGGATCCTGAAAACGGTCCCGGTCTGCGTCCCGGCGGGAACTGTCAGCGATTCCTCTCCGTCGAGGGTCGGCACCTTGATCTCTGCTCCGAGAGCAGCTTGAGCGAAAGAGACCGGAACGGCCGCGTAAAGGTTCTCGCCCTGTCGCTCGAAGACCTCATGTTCCTTGACATGGATGATCACATATAGGTCGCCGGTCTGCCCGCCGTTCGAACCCGCTTCGCCCTCGCCGGAAACCCGCAGCCGCGAGCCCGTCTCAACACCTGCCGGGATCTTGATCTCAAGTATCTTTTCCTTCTCGATCCGGCCCTGCCCGCGGCATTCCTTACACGGCGTTTTTATGACCTGGCCCTTGCCTGCGCAATTTGGGCAGGTTCGCATCACGCTGAAGAAGCCCTGCTGATAGCGTGTCTGTCCGCTGCCGCCGCAGGCGACGCAATCTTCCGGATGAGTGCCTTTTTCAGCGCCCAGACCGTCGCACACATCGCATCTCTCGAGCCGCGGTATCTTAAGCCTCTCTTCTTTCCCGATCGCAGCGTCCTCAAGCGTTATCTCGAGGTCGTACCTTAGATCGGCACCGCGCTGAACGCGGCTTCGCCTTCCGCCGCGGGAGCCGAACATATCGCCGAAGCCGAACATATCGAAGATGTCTTCGAAGTTCGAAAAGCCGGGGTCGAAGCCCGGGCCGCCGGCACCGACGCCCGAGTGGCCGAAACGGTCATATGCAGCCCGCTTTTGAGCATCGGACAAAACCGCATAGGCCTCAGCACATTCCTTGAAACGCTCCTCGGCCTGCGGATCGTCCGGGTTCTTGTCCGGGTGATACTTTACGGCGAGTGAACGATAGGCCCGCTTGATCTCACTTTCGCTCGCGTTTCGCTGAACACCAAGAATTTCGTAGTAATCGCGTTTGCTCATACCTTATCGAGAAAACGCCAGCCTGATCGCTCAAGCTGACGCTTTTTTGATTATCACCAATCCGGGGTCCTTTTCTCAAGTTGCCATGTCGATCAAACCGCCGCCAGCATCGCCTCGGTGATCTTCGCCGCCGTTTCTTCGACCTTTGTGACGAGGACGGTTAGCTCTTCTTTTCCGGCTTCGGTTAGGCTGTCCTCGGCAGAATTGAGCGTGCCGTTGATCGCCTGCTGCTCCTCAAGCGAGAACGAGCGGCCAAACTCCGCCATCGCCTTTCGGGCGGTCTTGATCATGCTTTCGACCTTGTTTCGGAGAAGGATAAGCTCGCGTTCTTCCTTATCGCGTTCGACCGAGGTCTCCGCCTCAAGTATCAGCCGTTCGATCTCTTCGGGCGAAAGACCGGAGGACGGCATGACCTGCATCGCCTGCTCAAGCCCGGTCATCTTGTCCTGTGCAGAGACGTTTACCTGACCGTTCGCATCGATCTCGAAGGTGACATCGATCTGCGGTACGCCGCGGGCCGCCGGCGGAATACCGACGAGTTCGAACTTCGCCAGGCTGCGATTCTCTCGGGCGATCTCGCGTTCGCCCTGCAGGATGTGGATCTGCACGGTCTGTTGATTATCGACGACCGTCGTAAATGTCATTGTATTGCGGAGCGGAATCGTCGAGTTACGGTTAATGAGCTTAACAAAGAGCCCGCCGCGGGTCTCAAGGCCGAGGCTGAGCGGCAGTACGTCAAGCAGGACGATGTCCTTTACGTCGCCGGTGAAAACGCCGCCCTGGATCGCAGCACCCATCGCAACGACCTCGTCCGGATTGATCTCGGAAGAGGGCTCTTTGCCGAAAACCTCTGTCACCGTCCGAGAAATGATCGGCGAACGTGTCTGGCCGCCGACGAGGATCACCTTGTCGATATCCTCTGGTTTCAGCTTCGCGTCCCAAAGAGCTTTCTGGCATGGCTCGACGGTTGATTCAACGAGGTCCAGGACAAGCTCATCGAGCTTTTCCCGCGAGAGCGTGGCATTGATGTGCTTCGGCCCGGTAGCATCCGCCGCGATAAACGGCAGACTGAGGTTCGTCTCAGTTACGCTCGAAAGTTCGCACTTTGCCCGCTCGGCTGCTTCCTTCAGCCGCTGGAGTGCAAGCCTGTCGTCCGAAAGGTCGATGCCCGATTCGCTCTTGAAGACCTCAAGCAGCCATTCAATTATCCTTTGGTCAAAATCTTCACCGCCGAGAAATGTATTTCCCGAGGTTGAGAGAACGTCGAAAACACCATCCTTGATTTCAAGGATCGAGATGTCGAACGTTCCGCCGCCGAGGTCATAGACGGCGACCTTCTCGGTCTTGTTCTTCCCAAATCCGTAGGCAAGTGCGGCGGCCGTCGGCTCGTTGATGATCCGCTTGACCTCGAGGCCGGCGATCTTCGCCGCGTCGCGGGTCGCCTGCCGCTGCATAT
>ERZ761602.1301-NODE-1301-length-46132-cov-68.237212_pt1 | contig 46132 bp, 48 predicted proteins | sample MGYA00512165_ERZ761602 | MGnify/ENA primary metagenome ERZ761602 (study PRJEB28899, sample SAMN02445085) | bioreactor sludge metagenome | biome: EBPR sludge; isolation source: Thorneside wastewater treatment plant | place: Australia: Brisbane, Thorneside...
GCCGACGATGGCGTCGACCGGACAGGCCTGGATGCACAGGGTGCAGCCGATGCAGCGGTCCTCGTCGATCAGCGCCACCTGCGGGGGCTTCTCGGCGCCGCGCCCGGCATCCAGCGGCAGCGGTTCGCGGCCGAGCAGGTCGGCCAGGGCGCGCACGGTCGCGGCGCCCCCGGGCGGGCACTGGTTGATGTCGGCCTCGGCGCGGGCGATCGCCTGCGCGTAGGGCCGGCAGCCCGGATAGCCGCACTGGCCGCACTGGGTCTGCGGCAACAGGGCATCGATGCGCTCGACCACCGGATCGCCGGCGACCCGGAAGCGGCCGGCGGCCCAGGACAACAGCAGGCCCAGCACCAGGGCCAGCCCCGCCACGGTGGCCACCGCCGCCAGCATCAGGACCGTCCCATGCCCGCGAAGCCCATGAAGGCCAGGGACATCAGCCCGGCGGTCACCAGGGCGATCGGCACGCCACGGAAGGGGGCCGGCACCGGGCTGGCTTCCAGGCGTTCGCGGGCGGCCGCGAACAGCAGCAGCACCAGGCCGAAGCCGGCCGCGGCGCCGAACCCGGCCAGCATCGCCTCGAACAGGCTGCGCTGCGCCCAGGTGTTCAGCAGGGCCACGCCGAGCACCGCGCAGTTGCTGGTGATCAGCGGCAGGAAGATGCCCAGTGCCTGGTACAGCACCGGTGCGGTGGCGCGCAGCACGGTCTCGGTGAACTGCACGCTGGCGGCGATCACCAGGATGAAGGCCAGGGTGCGCAGGTACTCCAGGCCGAACGGCTCGAGCAGCCAGCGGGTCACCAGCCAGCACAGGCCCGAGGTGAGCGTCAGCACCAGGCCGGTGGCCAGCGCCAGGCCGATGGCGTTGTCGAGCCGGCGCGAGGTGCCCATGAACGGGCACAGGCCGAGGAACTTGGTCAGCACCACGTTGTTGACCAGGACGGTGCCGACCAGCAGCAGCAGGTAGTCAGCCATCGCCGGCGTCTTGACGTGTCGCCGGCGGGGGCCGCCGTCGTCCGGTCAGCCGCCAGGCCAGCCATACGATCGCGGCGGTGGCCAGCGCGCCGGCCAGCATCGGCCAGGGCGAGCTGAGCAGCAGCAGGGCGCAGGCCGCCAGGGCGCCGGCACCGTACAGGCGGTCGCGTGCGGTGGCCGGCACCGCCGGCGAGCCGACCAGCAGGCTGAGGCCGGCCGCGGCGTAGGCGATCACCACCAGCAGCACGACCATGCCGACCAGGCGGCCGAACTGCTCGCCGACCGTCGGTGCCGAGGTCAGCACCGCGACCAGGCTCATGCCCAGGGCGATCACCAGCAGGCCTCGGCCGGCGGCGCCGTTGCGCCGGACCGGGCCGAACAGCGCCCAGGGCAGGAAGCCGCGCGCCGCGGCGCGCGCGCCGGTCTCGCCGCTGACCAGCATCCAGCCGCCCAGGGTGCCGGTTGCCTTGATCGCGGCCGCGGCGGCGACCAGCCACAGGCCGACCGGCCCGAACAGCTGCCCGGCGACCAGGGCGAACGGCGCGCTGGAACCGGCCAGCTCGGCGGCCGGCACGATGCCCATCAGCAGCACCGAGGCGAGCACGTAGACGGCGCCGGCCAGGACGATGCCGGCCAGGGTGGCGCGCGGCACGTTGCGGTCGGGATCGCGCACCACGCCGGCGATCATGGCGCCGGACTCCAGGCCGACGAAGGCCCAGAACACCGGCGCCAGGCTGGCCAGCACCACCGCCGCGTCGCTGTCGCCGGTGCGGTTCCAGCCGCCGGCGAAGGTGTCCGGGTCGAACTGCTGCCAGCCGAACAGCAGCACCGCGAGCACCGGCAGCAGGCCGAGCACGACGGTGGCGCCCTGGAAGCGCGCCACCTGGCGCGGACCCAGCAGGTTGAGCGCGAACACCAGCCAGATCAGGGCGAGCTGGCCGGCGAGCTGGACGCCCGGCTCATGGCTGGCGAAGGGCAGCAGGGTCGCCAGGTAGCCGAAGGCGGCGACGGCGATGGCGTTGTTGCCGATCCACGACGCCAGCCAGTACAGGGTGGCGGCAAGGAAACCGGCGTCGCGGCCCAGCGCCGGCCGGACGTAGTCGTCGGCGCTGGTCATCGCCGGGTGGCTGCGCGCCAGCCGTGCGAAGGCGCCGCCCAGCAGCACCGCCAGGGCGGTGCCGACCAGCCAGGCGATCCAGGTCACGCTGCCGCTGCGCGCCAGGGTCGCCGGCAGCAGGAAGAAGCCGGCGCCGATCATGTTGTTGGCGACCACGAAGGTCGCCAGGACCGGGCCGATGCGGCGTGCCGGGGTTGCTGCCATGCCGCTTGCCTCTCCGAAGATGGGCGCCATCGGCGCCCGCGATCACTTCACCGGCATGCCGGCCCGGGCGCCGGCGTCGACATCGAGCAGGAACAGCTCGCCGCCGCCGCTGCCGGCCGACAGGATCATGCCCTCGCTCATCCCGAAGCGCATCTTGCGCGGCGCCAGGTTGGCGATGAACACCACGTGGCGGCCGACCAGGGCGGCCGGGTCCGGGTAGGCGGCCTTGATGCCCGAGAAGATCTGCCGACGGCCCAGCTCGCCGGCGTCCAGCTCGAAGCGCAGCAGCTTGTCGGCGCCCTCGACCGCCTCGCAGGCCAGCACCTTGCCGATGCGCAGGTCGAGGCGGGCGAAGTCGTCGATGGCGATGGTTTCGGGGCCGGGATTCGGGACCCGGGACCCGGGTCCCGGAGTGGCGGGGTCGGGTGTCGCCGGGGGAGCGGGGACCGCGGACTGCGGACCCGTGGGGGTCGCCGACGCGGGCTCCACAGGAGCGGCGAGGGTGTCCTTGCTGGCTTCGATCATGGCGGCGATGTGCTTGGGGTCGATGCGGGTGAGCAGGGGCTGGTAGGGGGCGAGCTGGCGGTCGGCCAGCCAGGGCCGGGACGCGCCATCCGGGCCGGTACCGGGCCGCAGCATCGCGAACGACCAGTCGCGCGCGTCCTCGCCGAAGTAGGCGGCGATGCGGGCGGCGCTGGCCGGCAGGATCGGCGCCAGGGCGATGGCGATCAGCCGGAACATGTTCAGGGCGTCGCCCAGCACCTGGTGCAGGGCCTCGCGCCGGGCCGGGTCCTTGGCCATCGCCCAGGGCGCACGCTCGGCGATGAAGGCGTTGGCCTGGTCGGCGGCCTCCATCAGGGCGCGCGCCACCGCGCCGAGGTTGCCGGTGCGGTAGTGCGGGAGCGCGACATCGACGATCTGGCCGTTCACGAGGGCCAGCTGGTCGCCGCTGGCGCCGGCCTGCGCCGGCAGTCGACCCCCGAAGTGGGTTTCCAGCAGTTTCGCGCAGCGGCTGGCGATGTTGACGAACTTGCCGACCAGGTGGGAATTGACCACGTCGACGAAGGCCTTGAGGTCGAGGTCGAGGTCGTCGATGCCGCCGCCGGAGACGGTCGCGTAGTAGTAGCGCAGGAACTCCGGTTCCAGGCCGGCGTCCAGGTAGGTGCGGGCCTGGATGAAGGTGCCGCGCGACTTGCTCATCTTGGCGCCGTTGACGGTCAGGTAGCCGTTGACGTGCAGTCGGGCTGGCAGGCGCAGGCCGGCGCCGTGCAGCACGGCGGGCCAGAACAGGCCGTGGAAGTTGACGATGTCCTTGCCGATGAAGTGGTGCAGCTCGGCCTGGTCGCCGGGCGCCAGCAGGGACTCGAACGTGGCGGCGTCGGCGCCGGCCACGCCGCCGCCGTCGAACAGCGCCGCCAGGCTGGAGAGGTAGCCGATCGGCGCGTCCAGCCAGACGTAGAAGTACTTGCCCGGGTGCCCGGGGATCTGGAATCCGAAGTAGGGCGCGTCGCGCGAGATGTCCCAGTCGCGCAGGCCGCCCTCGGCGTCGATCCATTCGCGCAGCTTGGCCTTGACGCCCGGCGCGGCGACGTCGCCGGCCAGCCAGTCCCTGAGCACACCGGTGAAGTCGCCCAGCCGGAAGAAGAAGTGCTCGGACTCGCGCAGCTCCGGGGTGGCGCCGGACACCACCGAGCGGGGGTCGATCAGGTCGGTGGGCGCGTAGGTGGCGCCGCAGGACTCGCAATTGTCGCCGTACTGGTCTGCGGCACCGCAGTTCGGGCAGGTGCCGCGCACGTAGCGGTCGGGCAGGAACATGCCGCGCTCGGGGTCGTAGAGCTGGGCGATGGCGCGCCGCTCGATGTGGCCGCCGGCGTCCAGGGCCCGGTACAGCCGTTCCACCCACTGCCGGTTGCGCGCCGAATGGGTGGAGCCGTAGTGGTCGAAGGCGACGTGGAAATCGGCGAAGTCGCGCTCGTGGCTGGCCTGCATGGCGGCGATGAAGTCCTCCGGCGAGACGCCCTGCTTCTCGGCGGCCAGCATCACCGGCGTGCCGTGGGTGTCGTCGGCGCAGACGAAATGCACGGTGTCGCCGGCCATGCGCCGGGCGCGCACCCAGATGTCGGCCTGGATGTAGCCCACCAGGTGGCCCAGGTGCAGGTGGCCGTTGGCGTAGGGCAGGGCGTTGGTGACCAGCAGGGGCTTCGTCGGCATGCGCGGGCGGGACCTCGGGGGCCGCGCATTATCGCACCCGGCGCACGGCCGCGGCCTACAATGGCCGCCCCGCAGCAAGGATGGTGAGGCGATGGCAGGCGTCGAGGACAGGGTGCGCGAAGTGCTGGCCGTGATCGTCGATCCCCACACCGGGGTCGACCTGGTCGCCGGCGGCGCGCTCAAGGCGGTGGTCGAGGGCGGCGGCCGGGTGGCGGTCGACCTGGTGCTCGGTTATCCGGCGCGCTCCTGGCTGCCCGTCCTGCGCGACCAGGTCGCCACCGCCCTGGCGGCGGCCGGCTTCGCCGACGCCCTGGTCGGCGTCGACCAGCGCGTGGTCGCGCACGAGGTGCGCGCCGGCCTGACCCCGCTGCCGCAGGTGCGCAACATCATCGCCGTCGCCTCCGGCAAGGGCGGCGTAGGCAAGTCGACCACGGCGGTCAACCTGGCCCTGGCCCTGGCCGCCGAGGGCGCCCGCGCCGGGGTGCTGGACGCCGACATCCACGGCCCCAGCGTGCCGCGCATGCTGGGCGTGTCGGGCCGCCCGGACAGTCCCGACGGCAAGCGGATCGTGCCCAAGCACGCGCACGGCCTGCAGTGCATGTCGATCGGCTTCATGATCGACGAGGACACGCCGATGATCTGGCGCGGACCGATGACCACCCAGGCCCTGCAGCAGATGCTGACCGAGACCGCCTGGGACGACCTGGACTACCTGGTGATCGACCTGCCGCCCGGCACCGGCGACATCCAGCTCACCCTGTCGCAGCGCGTGCCGGTGTCCGGTGCGGTGATCGTCACCACCCCGCAGGACATCGCCCTGCTCGACGCGCGCAAGGCGCTGGGCATGTTCCGCAAGGTCGAGGTGCCGGTGCTGGGCGTGGTCGAGAACATGAGCACCCACGTGTGCAGCGCCTGCGGCCACGTCGAGCCGATCTTCGGCGAGGGCGGTGGCGCGCGCATGGCGCAGCAGTACGACGTGCCCCTGCTCGGCCAGTTGCCGCTGGCGCTGGCGATCCGCGAACAGGCCGACGGCGGCAACCCCACCGTGGTGGCGGCGCCGGACTCGGCCGAGGCAGCCGCCTATCGCGCCATCGCCCGCGCCGCCGCCGGCCGCCTGAGCCTGCGCGCGCGCAGCAAGGCGATGGGCCTGCCCAGCATCGTCATCGAATAGCGCGGCCGGGCGCCACGCCCGGGGTCCGGCTCGCCCGGCCGGCGCCGCAGCGATCGGCAAGGCAGGCAGGGGGAGCGACCCGCGAGCCTCCGCCGGATTCAGCGCCGGCCGCCAGGGCAGGCGCCCCTCGGCACGGACCGCGCGGGTTCAGCCCGGTCCGCCGTCGGACGGCCCGGCGGCCTCGAAGCCGGTCGACAGCAGGCCGTCGCCGCTGGCCCAGACGAGGCCGCCGAGCAGCAGCCGGCGGAACCGCGGGTCGGCGTAGGTCTCGATGCGATGGCCCAGTGCGGTGTACCAGGACCGGCCGGCGTCGACGCCGCGCCGCCAGGTGATCGGATGGTCGGCGCCCATGGCGCCGCCGCCGGGCGCGTAGCTGGCCTCGTCGATGCGCAGCAGGACGGTCACCGCGGGGCGCGGGTTGGCCCGGAAGTTGTACCACTCGTCGCGGAAACCGAACCGCGCGGGCAGGTGGCGGGTGGCGCGGTCGTCGCCGGTCTCGACGTCCAGTTGCGCGTCCTGGATCGCCGGATGGCTGAGGAACCAGGCGTCGCCGCCGAGCAGCTCGCCGTAGAAGGGCCACTGGTACTCGGTGTCCGCGGCGGCATGGACGCCGACGAAACCGCCGCCACCGCGCACCCAGGTCTCGAAGGCCTGTTTCTGCCCGGCATCGAGCACGGTGCCGGTGGTGTTGAGGAACACCACCGCGGCGAACGGCGCCAGCCCGGCTGTGGAGAACAAGGCCGGGTCCTCGCTCAGGGTCACCGCGAAGCCGTGCTGCTGCGCCAGCGACTGCAGCAGGGCCTGCCCGGCAGGAATGGAATCGTGCCGGAAGCCGGTCGTGCGGGAGAACACCAGCGCCCGCAGCCCGTCGCCGCCGGCGCCGGTCGCGGCGAGCGCCGCGACGTGGGTGGCGGGCATCGCCAGGCCAGCGAGGAGGGCGGCCAGGATGGCGGCGCGCATCGGCAGCCGCGGACGGCGCCGTGCCGGTGCGGCCCGGGGCTGGCGACCGCTCAGGGCTGGAAGCCGCCCGTGAACACCCGGTCGTGGGTGGCCTCGAACCAGGTCAGCAGCTCGCGCAGGGCCAGCGGCGTGTTCTGCGCCGCACCCTGGCCGACCTGGTTGGTCGGCGTGGCGCCGTGGCAGCCGTCGCAGGCGCGGACCTCGCCGGGCTGCACGGTCAGCCAGTAGCGCTCGCGCACCACCGGCTCGCCGTTCGGGGCGTTGACCTGCCAGGACAGCGCCCGACGCGCCGGTACGAACATCGCCACCGAACCGTCCGCGGCGATCGCCACCGAGCCGGGCGGGCCACCGGGGTTGCCGGGATTGAAGCGGACGGCGGCGGCGTCGTTGAGCCAGCGCGCCAGCACCCGGCGGCCGGGCCGCGGGTTGGCGGTGCCGCCGTAGCCGCGCACCTGGTCGCCCTGGACCACCTGGAAGTGGGCGATGTCGTAGACCTGGCCGGTACCGGTGACGGTCTGGACGCCGCCCGGCACGCGCAGGTTGAACGGCTGCTGGCGATCCGGGCCATCGCGGGTGGTGGCGTCGCGCACCACCACCAGGCCCAGGTCCCAGGCCTTGAGGAACGCCTTCAGCGAGTCCAGGCTGCTGCCTGCCTGGGCGAAGGCGGCGGCCTCCGGCGCCTCCAGGCCCGGGTCGTTGACCACGGGCGGGCGCGGCCGCGCGCGCACCGGGACCGGCGAGAACTCCCACATCGGGCCGTTGTAGGTGACCATCACGTCCGGGCTCCAGAACTGGACCTGCCGGGTGATGCCCTGGGTCAGCGCGGTGCCCGGGGTCACCCGGCCGTCGCCGCCGACCACCAGCCGGCGGATCCGGAACGCGTACGAGGACTGCGGATTGGCCAGGTTGCCGAGGTTGGCGGCATAGGCTGCGGTCGTGGTGTGCGCGGCGATCAGGCTGCCGTCGGAGAACACCGCCGGATTGCGGTAGCGCGCGAAGCCGGCCGGCGCCGGCGACGGGAAGCCGGCGCCGCTGCGGTCGCTCAGGTACTGGACCTGCAGATTGCGCGCCTGCAGGTGCGGCGGCGCCAGGTAGCTGACCAGCTGGCCGGAGGCGTAGGCGCCGAACTCGGGCGCGTCGATCGACAGGTAGCGGCCCGGCGCGGTCGGGTCCTCGATGGTCTGCAGCAGGTGCAGCACGTTGTTGCGTCCCGACGGCGCGCCGAAATGGTTGATCAGCGGGTCGGTGTTGATGCTGGCCTCGAAGTAGGCGTGCAGCTCGTGGCGGCCGATGTGGTTGAGCGACTCCTCGCCGGTGCCGTCCGGACGGATCATCCAGGGCATGAAGTGGTTGATGCGGTTGCCGTGGAAGACGCCGGTGGGCAGGCGCGGTTCCGGGAACACTTCGCTGCGGTCGGGCAGGCGGGCGGCGTCGACGGCCTCGCTCGCGTAGTTGAAGGCGCCGTGCGGGTTGCTGGTCGGGTTGTCGCCCTGCTGATCGCGCATCAGGTGGTCCCAGCGCGTGAAGACCAGCCGGCCGTAGCTGTCCACGAACGGGTGGAACGAGCCGGACGGGCTGTGCTGCAGCAGGGAAAGGCGGCCGGTGCCGGCCTCGATCTTCCACAGGCCGGTCGGCGTCGGCGCCGACTCGTACTCGTCGAACTGCGGATACAGGTGGCGCTGGCCGTTGCGCGGCCGGTCCGAGGAGAACACGATGCTGTCGTCGGCCAGCCAGGCGGCCTCGACGTTGTTGTAGTTCTCCGGCTGGGTCGCCAGCCGGGTGATGGTCGCGGCCTGGCCCTGGCCCAGGCCGCTGACCTCGTAGATCTGCCAGTAGTCGCTGCGCACCTGGTACTGCTGGGTGGGCGCGCCGACCACCATGGAGAACAGCGCCTTCTGGCCCGACCAGTGCACATGCGGGTCGCGCACCGAGATCGCCTGGCCGCCCTGCATGCCGACCATGCCGAAGCCGGCCTCCCGGGTCAGGTTGCGCAGCGCGCCGTTGGGATAGCAGATCATCAGGTCGCCGCCGCGCCCGGCGTTGCCGATGCCCCCCAGGTGGTTTGCGAACACCGAACCGATGCTGCCGAAATCGTTGGGCACCGGATACTGCAGGACGAACAGCACCGGTTCGGGCAGGCCCGCACCATTGCATTGGGTTTCCGAGGCGCCGGTCGGCGGCGGGACCAGGAAAAGGGCCAGGAGGGGAAGCAGACGACGCATGGCGGGAGTCACGAGGAGGCGGAGGCGGCGGACGATAACAGGCGCTGCCCCGGGTATTCCGTTAAATACCGCACAGCTGGCCCGGTCAAATCCGTGTCGGGGCGCACGGCAGCACCGCGCGGATACCTGGTCCCGGGTGAAAAGACCTGAGTATTCAATAATTTGAAGCAAGTTCCTGTGCCGCGCTGCGATGCGGCCACGCAGATGTGGAATCGAATCCGGTTAACGCGGCGGGCCGGGCGCCCCCCGCAGTGGCTGCTGGGGCCCAGGGAAAATGCAGCCGCGGGCTCGCTGGCGGGGCCGGCCGGGGGCACCCGGAAAACCGGACACATCTGAAAAGTCCAATACCGGCGGAAAACGCCGTGAGGCGCCCGGGCCGGTCCCGGCGGCCGCCACCGGGCCCCGGTCCCGGCGGCGCTGCGCGGGGGCCGGCCGCGGCGCGGCGATCGGGGCCGGGCCGGTCGGGGCTCAGCCGGCAGCGCGGAAGCGGGCGGCCGCGTCGACCAGCAACCCGACCCCGACGATCCCGAAGATCCACAGCAGGGCCTCCCGGGCGCCGGCCTGCAGGCGCGCCTGCCAGGCGCCGTAGCGGTCACGCAGTCGCGATCCGAACGCCAGGTGGAGGCCGAGCAGGGCCAGCGGCGGCAGGACGAAGACGAGGTTGTAGACCAGCAGCAGCGGCAGCCAGGCGGGCGCCGGCAGGCCGGCCCCGACCATGAGCGCGATGGCGCCGAAGTACGGCAGCGCGGTCACCAGTTCCAGCGCGGTGACGGTCGCGCCGAGCAGCACCATGCCGGCCAGGCCGCCGGCGCGCGGCGCGGGCGGCGGCGGCGGCGGATTCGGGCCGCGCTTGGGGGCGAACACGGCGCAGGCGAGCAGGACCGCGCCCAGTGCGGCCTGCATGCCCCAGACCACGGGATGGTCCAGCGCCGCGCCGAACCGTTCGAACAACGCCCCGGCACCGAGCATGAGGGCACAGCCGAACGCGAAATAGCTCGCCAGGATGCCGGCCACGTAGGCCAGCAGGCGCGCCACCACGTTCGCCTGCGTCAGCAGGTAGATGGCCACCACCAGCGCCGACGGGTTGATGCTGTCGACGACGGCCAGCGCCAGCACGGCGGCAACGGTCTCTGTCATGGTGCGGGTCGGGCGGAAGGGTCGATGACCGGCATTGCAACACCGTCGAACCGCTTGGGCATGGGCCGGAGGTCAGCACACCGCCGCGGGGGCGGGGCAGCTGCCGGCAATTCGGATGCCGCCTGCACCGCCAGCCGCGCCGCCGCGGGTTGCCCCGGTGGGCGCGCGCCGTTCCTCCGCGACCCGCTCTTCGCGGGGAGCGATCGATGAAGGCGGGCGCACCCGCTCAGGGCGACTCGAAGCCGTCCGCGAACAGCCGGTCGCCGTCGACCACCTCCAGGAACAGCGCGGCCGGCGGTCCGGCACCGTTCGCCGTCCGGCCCTGCACGTAGAGCAGGTGCCGGCCCGGCGCCAGCGCGCTGGTGTCGAGCCCGAGCTGCACGGTCTCGGTGCTGGCGTTGAAGGCACCGTCGGCGGCGGCCATCTCGAGCCCCGTCGCGCCGTCCTGCCAGGGCAGGGTGCCGACATACAGCCGGGCGCCGGTGACGGTGACCGGCGGCGGCTGGGGCGACGGGTTGGTCCCGCCCACGGCGCGCAGCCGGTTGTCGTCGATGCGGGCGGTGATCGTGACCTGGTCGCCGCGCGGCACCCTGGCCGCGTCGACGGACAGCTGGTCGGCATCGGGGCCGGCCGGCAGCCGGTACGGCGCCTGCAGGCTGCGCGCCGCGTAACGCAGGGCGGCCAGGTTGTCGGGGAACAGGGTCTGCTCGGCGTAGGCGCAGTCCTCGAAGAAGGCCAGGCCCAGCTCCAGGGTGTAGGCCGGCACGCCGAGTTCGCCGTAGGCGAAGTCGATGGTGGTGCCGTTGGTCGCGTAGAGGTTCAGGGAGCGTTGCGGCGTGTACTCGGTGAACCAGGCAAGGCGCCGGCCCAGGCGCACCAGGGCGGCGTCGTTGCCGGTCACCGGACTGCCCGAATAGCCCCATGGCCACAGCACCAGCCGCGAGTAGCTGTGCACGTCCAGGAACAGGCCGCGGGTGTCGGGATCGGCGGCGATGGCGGGGTCGAGCGGGTCGCCCGGCCGGGTGTCCGGGAAGATCGCGGTCACATAGTCGCGCACCGCCTGGGTCTCCGGCTCGGAGGCGGCGGACGGCCCGCGGTAGGTGCCGTTGCAGGCGCTGGTGCTCGAGCCGGTGCCGACCCCCCAGCGCCACGGGAAATTGCGGTTGAGGTCGATGCCCGGGTGGCTGTTGCTGGTCGGGCTGGCGTTGGCCTGCGGACAGGCCTGGGTGTTCTCGTTCTTGCGCCAGAGCACGCCGGCCTCGGCGCGCTTGCGGCCGTCGGGATTGGCCTGCAGCAGCAGGTGGAACTCGTTGTGGTCGAGCAGCCAGGTCGCCTCGGCGTCGACGCCGTGGCCGGCCAGCAGCTGCTCGGCGAAGCGGGTCATCAGCTCGGCGGTGCTGTACTCGCGGGCGTGCACCGCCGACATCGCGAACAGGCGCGGCTTGTCGCCCGGCACCTCGGTATTGCCCAGGCGCAGCACCCGCAGCGGCCAGCCGGCGCCGCTCGGGCCGTTGCCGGCCTGCCAGCTCTCGCCGATGTCGACGTAGCTGGCGAGCGTCGGGTGCGCCGCCACCAGGGCGTCGATGGTGGCCAGCGTTTCCTCGACCGTGCGGAAGCAGGCATAGCCGGGGATCGAGCGGCTGGCGCCCTGGACCTGGGCGGCCAGGCCGGCGCTGGCCGCCTCGTCGCGGCGCCAGTCCAGGGCCAGGCGGGCGAGCAGGGCATGGACGGCGCCATCGGCCTCGACCAGCACGTCCCCGCTGTCCGGCTCCACCACCAGGTGGCCGGCCAGTTCCGCCAGGGCATCCCGGGCGGCGGCGTCCGGCGCGGCGATGCGCAGGACCTCGGGCGCGGGCGGCTGGGCGGCGGCGGGCAGGGCGAGGGCGGTCGCGAGCAGCAGCGTCAGGGCGGGCGGGCGGAATGTCATGGGCGGTGCTCGTCGTTGTGGAAGCGCGGGACGAGCGGATACCTGGTCGCCGCGACGGCACCGGTCCCTCCTCCCGCGCCGACCTTAGCAGCTCGCCCGGTGGCCGCGGCTCCGCCGGGCGCGGCGTGCGAGGGTCCCGGCGCGCCCGGCGCGGTGGCCGCCCGCAGGCCGCGGGCGCGCCCGGGGTGCTGGTACATTTGGCGCCCCGACGCACAGGCGCGAGCACCGATGAGCATCAAGTCCGACCGCTGGATCCGGCAGATGGCGAGCGAGCGCGGCATGATCGAGCCGTTCGCGCCCGGCCAGGTGCGCCACGGCGAGGACGGTGCCCGGCTGATCTCCTGGGGCACCTCCAGCTACGGCTACGACGTGCGCTGCGCCGACGAGTTCAAGATCTTCACCAACATCAACTCGACGATCGTCGACCCCAAGGACTTCGACGCCCGCAACTTCGTCGACTTCAAGGGCGATGTCTGCATCATCCCGCCCAATTCGTTCGCACTGGCGCGCACAGTCGAGTATTTCCGCATCCCGCGCGACGTCCTGGTGGTGTGCCTGGGCAAGAGCACCTACGCGCGCTGCGGCATCATCGTCAACGTCACGCCGCTGGAGCCGGAGTGGCAGGGCCACGTGACCCTGGAGTTCTCCAACACCACGCCGCTGCCGGCCCGCATCTACGCCAACGAGGGCGTGGCGCAGATGCTGTTCTTCCAGTCCGACGAGACCTGCGAGACCTCGTACGCCGACCGCGGCGGCAAGTACCAGGGGCAGCGCGGCGTCACCCTGCCGCGCGCCTGAGCGGCGGCGCCGTCGCGCCGGCCGGCCGGTCGCGCCTCAGCGCGCGCGGCGGATGGTGAACTTGCCGAACGCGACGCCGAGGTCGAAGCCGCGGCCGGTGCCGCTCAGCGCCATCGCCACCTCGCCCTTGGTCATCACCCGGCCGGTCGCCGAGCGCACCGCGCCGGCATGGGCCTCGGCGGTGACGTAACTGCCCAGCACCTCGGAGATGTCGTAGACGCCGGTGAACTCGCCGCGGCCGTCCTCGATGGTGTGCCGGCCGACGGTCAGGCCGCCGCCCTTGGCGCTGAGCCGCACGTTCATGCGCTGGCCGTTGTTGCAGCTGACCGTGCCGTTGCCCGAGGCGGTCTTGAAGAACGCCGACCAGCCGCTCAGCGTGAAGCGCATCTGGCAGTCGATGGTCTGCGCCGCGGCGGTGCCGGGCAGGGCGAGCGCGGCCAGCAGGGCCGCGGCGGCGAGGGCGGAGCGATGAAGGACGAGGGTCATGGCCTGGTCTCCTGGCATCGGGGGAGGCCCAAGCGTACGCCGCCGCGCCGCCGGGAGGAATCGCCGCGACGTGCAGCCGGCGTGAAGGTTGCGCCCGCGTTCACCTCGACGCACCCCGGGTCCGGCATTGCAGTCGGACCCCCGCGGGGTTGGCCCGGGCCCCGGCTCAGGCGCCGGTCAGCGCCGTGGCCAGGGCGGCGAGATCGCGGCCCAGCCGGTCCGGCGCGTACGGCCGGGCGTTGCCTGCGCCCCAGACCGGGCGCGGCCAGGCCTCGTCGTCGCGGCGGCGCGCGATCACGTGGACATGCAGCTGCGGGACCATGTTGCCCAGGGCGGCGATGTTGAGCTTGTCGGCCGGGTACAGCCGCTGCAGGACGCGGCCGGCGCGGTTCACTTCCTTCAGCAGGGTGAGCTGGTCCTCGGCGGCGAGGTCCATCAGCTCGCGCAGGAAGGGTTGGCGCGGCACCAGGATCAGCCAGGGGAAGCGGGCGTCGTCCATCAGCCGCACCGAGCACAGGGCCAGCTCGCACACGGGGTGGCTGTCGGTCAGCAGTTGCGGGTGCAGCAGGAAGTCGCTCACAGGTGCCTGCGCAGGAAGTCGAGGGTCCGGTCCCGGGCCAGGGCCGCGCTGGCGGGTTCGTGGTCGGCGCGGCGGTCGCAGTTGAAGCCATGGCCGGCCGGATAGACGTGGATCGTGGCGTCGGTGCCGGCCAGGGCCTGGCGGTGGCGCTCGACGTCCTCGGGCGGGATCAGCGGGTCGCGTTCGCCGAAGTGCAGCAGCAGCGGGGCGCGCGGCCGCTCGCCCAGGAACGGCAGCGAACGGCCGCCGTAGTAGTCGACGGCCGGCATCGCCAGCCGGGTGCAGGCCAGGAAGGCCACGGTGCCGCCCCAGCAGTAGCCGACCGCCGCGATCCTGCCGGCCGAGGCGATCGCCTCGGCGGCGGCGGCGACCCCGGCCACGGCGCGCTCGAAGCCCAGCTCGGCGGCCAGCGCCCGGCCGCGGGCGACGCCGGGCTCGTCGTAGTCCAGCTCGACGCCGTCCTCGACGTGGTCGAACAGGGCCGGCGCGATGGTCTCGAAGCCGGCCTGCGCGAAGTCCTCGACGACGGCGCGGATGTGCGCGTTGACCCCGAAGATCTCCTGGACCACGACCACGCCGCCCAGCGCCCGGCCCTGCGGTCGCGCGCGCCAGGCGCCGATGCAGTGCATGCCCGCGCCGGCTATCCGGATCGCCTCGCCCATCGCGCCCTCCGCCTGGTCCGCCGCCATCATACGCCGGGTGTCCGGACGGCCCGGGTCGAAGGGCGATTCGGGAACCGCCAGGCATCACGTCTTCCGGCCGGCCTTCAGCGGCGCCCGGGCGCCCGGGAAGCCGATATCCGCGATAATGCCTCCCCGTCTTCGTCGCCTTTTTCCCCATGACCGCTTCCGTCCCGCCCAAGGTCGGCTTCGTCAGCCTGGGCTGCCCCAAGGCCCTGGTCGATTCCGAGCGCATCCTCACCCAGCTGCGCGTCGAGGGCTACGACATCGTCGGCAGCTACGACGATGCCGACGTGGTGGTGGTCAACACCTGCGGCTTCATCGAGTCGGCGGTGACCGAGTCGCTGGACGCGATCGGCGAGGCCCTGGCCGAGAACGGCAAGGTGATCGTCACCGGCTGCCTGGGCAAGCGCGCCGAGCTGATCCGGGAGGCGCACCCGGACGTGCTGGCGATCAGCGGGCCGCAGGACTACGCCAGCGTGATGTCGGCGGTGCACCATGCGCTGCCGCCGGCGCACGACCCGTTCACCGCCCTGCTGCCGCGCCGCGGCGACGACATCGGCGTCAAGCTGACGCCGCGCCACTACGCCTACCTCAAGATCTCCGAGGGCTGCAACCACCGCTGCAGCTTCTGCATCATCCCGTCGATGCGCGGCGACCTGGTGTCGCGGCCGGTCGACGAGGTGCTGGCCGAGGCCGAACGCCTGGTCCGGGCAGGCGTCCGCGAACTGCTGGTGGTCTCGCAGGACACCAGCGCCTACGGCGTCGACCTGAAGTACGCGCCGCGCGACTGGCGCGGCCGGGCCTGGCGCACGCGCATGGCCGACCTGTGCGACGGCCTGGGCGAGCTGGGCGCCTGGACGCGCCTGCACTACGTCTATCCCTACCCGCACGTCGACGAGGTGATCCCCCTGATGGCCGCCGGGCGGGTGCTGCCCTACCTGGACATCCCCTTCCAGCACGCCAGCCCGCGCATCCTGCGGCTGATGAAGCGGCCTGGCAACGTCGAGCGGGTGCTCGAGCGGGTCCAGGCCTGGCGCGCCGCCTGCCCGGACCTGGTGATCCGCTCGACCTTCATCGTCGGCTTTCCCGGCGAGACCGAGGCCGAATTCGAGGAGCTGCTCGATTTCCTGGACGCCGCGCAGCTCGACCGCGTCGGCGCGTTCGCCTACTCGCCGGTCGAGGGCGCCAGCGCCAACGCCCTGCCCGACCCGGTGCCGGAAGCGCTGCGCGAGGAGCGCCTGGCGCGCTTCATGGAACGCCAGGCGGCGATCAGCCAGGCGCGCCTGGCCGCCCGCGTGGGCCGCATCGAGACCGTGCTGGTCGACGCCGTCGAGGACGACCTGGCCACCGCCCGCTCGAAGGCCGACGCCCCGGAGATCGACGGCCTGGTCCACGTCCAGGCGGTGCCCGACGGCGTGCGTCCGGGGGACTTCCTCGAGGTCGAGATCCTGGCCAGCGACGAGCACGACCTGTTCGCGCGGCCGCTGGCCGCGGCGGACGGCTGAGCCCGCTCAGGGCAGGGCGTCGAAGCCGTCGCCGAACAGCGCGTTGCCGAACAGCACGGTGCCCAGGGCGCGGTAGGTCGGCCGGTTCGGCGACACCGGCGACCAGCTCTGGCCCTCGTTGGTGCTGCCGAAGGCCTCGAACACCGGCCGGGTGGTGCCGCCGCCGACCTCGGCGTCGTTGCACAGGAAGAACTGCCGGTCGACGAACGGTTGCCATTCGGCGCCGACATGGACGCGTCCGGACAACCTGCCCAGCGCGCTGGGCAATTCGACCGGAAACAGGGCGACGCCGTCGACCGCGAACTCGGGGACGCCCTCGGCGCGCGCCGTGACCCGGGCCAAGAAGGTGCCGGGCCAGTCCGGCTCGCCCTTGGGTCCGGTGCCGTCGGCGGCATGGAAGACCAGTTCGAAGTCGATGTCCGGGCCGGTGTTGAACGGCCCGCGCGTCCAGCAGACGCAGACCCGGGTCGGCGCGAAGCCCTCGGGAATGTCGAAGGCCATCACGTAGCTGCCCAGCGGTACCGCGTTGGCGTAGCCGACCGCGCCCTCGTAGCTGCCGTCGTCGTTGCGCAGGCCGCCGGTGCAGGCCGCCGGCGCGCTGACCGGCACGGCGCGGCCGGCCGGTGCCTCGAGCGCCATCCTGAAGACCTCATCGGCATGCCCGGCGGCACCGGCTGCCAGCAGCGGCAGGGTCAGCAGGATGCGGGATACGGTCATGGCGGACCTCCGACGGCGGCGCGTGGCGCAAGGCTAGCCGATCGCCCGGTCGCCGGCGTCGTCGGCGCGTGCAGGCGCGGCCGGGGCGCTGACGCTGAGCAGGCCGCCGCCGACGATCAGGGCGCAGGCCGCGGCCTGGCTCCAGTGCGGGGCGCCGGCGCCGGCCAGGAGCAGCCAGGCGGTCGACAGCAGGGGCGCCAGGTAGGCCAGGGAGCCGAGCAGGGCCAGGTCGCCGCGCTTGGTGCCGATGTCCCAGAACCAGAAGGCGGCGCCGACCGGTCCGGCACCCATCGCCAGGATCGCCAGCCACTGTGCGGCGCTGGGCACCACCGTGGTCTCGGTGGCCAGGTGCGCCAGCCCGCCCAGCACCGCGACCAGCAGGCAGGGCCCGGCGATCGCCACCGAGGGCACCGCGGCGTGGCGGCGGTTGAGCACCGAGTAGGCGGCCCAGGTCAGGGCCGCGCCCAGCGCGGCCAGGTAGCCGGGCAGGTGGGCGGCCTCGATCGCCAGCGCCTGGCCACGGGTGACGATCAGTACCGCCCCTGCCAGCCCGAGGACCGTCCCGGCCACCTGCCGCGCCCGGATCCGCACGCCCGGCAGCAGGGCGGCGAAGGCGACGATCAGCAGCGGCCACAGGTAGTTGACCAGGTTGGCCTCGACCGCAGGTGCCGTCTTCAGGGCCAGGAAGTACAGGGCGTGGTAGCCGAACAGCGCGGCGGTGGCCAGGGCGAAGGCGGCCGGCGGCTGGCGCAAGGCGGGCAGCAGCGGGCCGCGCAGGCGCAGCAGCGCCAGCCCGGTGGCCGCGCCGATCGCGAAGCCCAGGGCCAGCAACTGGAACGGCGGGACGCCGGCGGTGGCCAGGGTCAGCACGGCCAGCGCCGACCACAGGCCGATCGCTGCCAGCCCGGCCAGGGTGGCGCGCTGCCGGGTCATGCCGGCCGCACCGTCGCGCTGGCCCCGCGCCGGCTCATGCCGCCAGCGCGGCGGCGTGGTGGCGCAGGTGGTCGTCGATCACGCTCTGGATGAAGAAGTAGCCATGGTCGTAGCCGGGGTGCAGGCGCAGCTCGAGCGCCTGGCCGGCCTCGGCGCAGGTGTCGGCGAACAGGCCGGGACGGAGCTGCTCGTGGAGGAAGCGGTCGGCCTCGCCCTGGTCGACGAGGATCGTGCCCGGGAAGCGGGCGCCGCGGCGGACCAGCTCGCAGGCGTCGTAGGCGGCCCAGTCGGCGCGGTCCTCGCCCAGGTAGCGGGGCAGGGCCTTGAGCCCCCAGGGCACCTGCGCAGGCGCGACGATCGGCGCCAGCGCCGACAGCGACCGGTAGCGCTGCGGTTCGCCCAGGCCGATGGTCAGCGCGCCGTGGCCGCCCATCGAGTGGCCGAGCAGGCCGCGGCGCGCGCCATCCAGCCGGAAATGACCTTCGACCAGGGCCGGCAGCTCCTCGGCGACCCAGGTGCGCATCCGGAAGCGCGACGACCAGGGCGGCTGCGTGGCATCGAGGTAGAAGCCGGCCCCCTCGCCGAACTCCCAGTCGCCGGTGGCGCCCTCGATGCCGGTGTCGCGCGGGCTGGTGTCGGGCGCGACCAGGGCCAGTCCGAGTTCGGCGGCCAGGCGCTGGGCGCCGGCCTTGATCATGAAGGTCTCCTCGGTGCAGGTCAGGCCGGCCAGGCAGTACAGCACCGGCACCGGCTGCGCGGCCGCCTGCGGCGGCAGGAACACCGAAAAGCGCATCGGGCCGCCGCAGGCGTCCGAAACGTGGCGGTAGAAGCCCTGGCTGCCGCCATGGCAGCGGTGTTCGGCAAGGATCTCGATCATGGCTGGGGCTCCGGTCGATGACGTGAGACTGGCTCGGAGCGGATGCTTCCGGGCAGCGTGGGACCCGCGTCAGGCCTGCACGGAGCGGACGTGGAAGGGGGTTTGCCCCGACCAGTCGGCATGATCCTCGTAGGCGCCATCGGACTCCGGGCCACCCGCAGCATCCAGCTGGATGCTGGCACCCTGGTAGCCGGCCTCCGCGTACAGCGTGAGCGTGCCGCTGGCGACGAGGGCCGACGAGAACTCGAAGTCACGCCCGTTCAGAACGAGGTCCGGGTCCGAGGCCCGGATCTCGCGAACCGCACCCTGGAAACCGATGTTCGAGAAAAGCAGTGCTCTGGCCATCAGGCAACTCCGAAAAGTCGGGAAACTCCATCGGGACCGCAGGGAGAAAGCCTGCTGCACCCGCCGGCCACCGTGCATCCTGCGCGCGATCTGCAGGCAGGGTCGGCGCCTGCCGGTCAGTGTGCCAGCCCCGCTTGCCGATGCCCAAGCCCGGCGCCGGCCCGGAGGACAGCCAGGTCAGAACAGCAGCGAGGACATCCGGCGCCGCACCTGGCCGACCAGCTCGGCGTCGTCGACCACCGCGAACGCCTGGACCAGGGCCTTGCGGCCGAGGTCGTCGCCGTACTTGCGGTCGCGCCGCATGATCTCCAGGAAGGCGTCCAGCGCGGCCGGCGCGTCGCCGTCCAGCAGCAGGCGCACGCCCAGCAGGTGCCGTGCCTCGTGGTCGTCGGCGTTGGCCTGCAGGCGCGCGTCCAGCGCGGGCACGGCAGGCGCGCGCGCCGCCTGGTAGTGGAAGTCGAGCAGGGCACGGGCGCGCCGGGCGCGGTCGCCGGTGGCGAGGTCGGCCGGCAGGTCGTCCAGGCGCGACAGGGCCTCGTCGAGTTCTCCGGCGGCCAGCAGGGCCTCGACCAGGTCCAGGCGGCGCTCGCCGTCCTCGGGCGCCTCGGCCAGGGCATGGCGGGCCTGGGCCAGGCGCTGGACCGGATCGAAGCTCGCAGCCGGTGCCGCGGCGGCCGGCTCGGCGACCTCGGGCTCGACCGCCGCGTCGGCGTCGGGCAGGTGCGGCGCCAGCCACTGCCGGATCACCCCCTCGGGCTGGGCGCCCATGAAGCCGTCGACCGGCTGGCCGTCCTTGATCAGCACCACGGTCGGCAGGCTGCGGATGCCGAACACCGAGGCCAGCTGCATCTCCTCGTCGGTGTTGACCTTGACCACCTTGAGCCGCCCGGCCAGCTCGCCGGCCAGCTTGTCGAGCACCGGCCCCAGCGCACGGCAGGGCGCGCACCAGGGCGCCCAGAAGTCGACCAGCACGGGGGTGTGCAGGGAGGCGGCGATGACCTCGGTCTCGAAGTCGGCGGTGGTGACGGCAAGGGCCTGGGACATGGACGGCTCGCGTGGCTGGACGGATGTTGCGGACATGGTGGCGGAATCGTCCGCCGCAAGGCCAGCGCGGCGCATCGGCTGCCGGTGGCGCGACGGGGCCTGCCACGGGATCCCGCCCCGGCCCCGGCGTCAGGAGGCGACCGCGGCGATACGCCGCGACCCCCGCTCCCGCGTGCCAAGGACCGCCCCGCGCCCCTGAACCGCGCCCTGCGCCCGCGGCAGGCCGGCATCGCCGCAGGTGCCGGCCGCTGCGACAATGAGCGCCTCACGGACCGGGCCATGAACCAGGAACTCGAGCGCCACCGCCAGGAGCAGCTCAGCCGCAAGCGCCGCATCCGCCGGCTGCTGCGGCCGCTGCCGCGGCGCGCCAACATCCGCCGCTACCCGATCATCAAGTGGTTCCAGGACGCTGCGCACAAGGCGCCCTTCCTGTGGTCGTTCAAGCGCCCGCAGGTGCTGCGCGCGCTCTACGCCGGCACCATCCTCGCCTTCCTGCCCCTGTACGGCTTCCAGTTCCTGATCGCCTTCGGCCTGGCGCTGGCACTGCGCGCCAACCTCACCGTCACCATCGCCCTGCAGTTCATCACCAACCCGTTCACCATCCTGCCGATCTTCGGCTTCACCGGCTGGCTGGGCGTCACCCTGATGGATGCGGTCGGCTTCGGCCAGCACCTGGGACCGGTGCTCAAGGCCGCCAACGGCCTGTTCGTCGGCGGCTTCGTCACCGGCCTGGGCGTCGCCATCATGCTCGACATCGGCTACCGGATCCTGCACTGGGAGGCGCGCCGCTTCGCCGCCCAGGGCCGGCGCCTGCGCGAGCTGCTGCACCTGCCGCCCCGGCACCCCGAACCCGGGCCGGAACCGGCGTCGGGCACGGGGCCGGGCGAAGCCGCCGACGAGCCGGCGTCGCGCCCCTGACCCCGGCGCCGCCTCGCGACCCCTTCAGAACCACCAGCCCAGCCGCGCGCCCAGCACGTCCCAGTCGCGGGAGCCGCCGAACTCGTAGCTGAGGGCGGCATGGAAGTGCCGGCCGAGCCGCGATCCCACGGCGGCGGTGAAGAAGTCGGTGCTGGAGGGATGGTCCGGGCGGATGCGCGTGCGATACCACCCGAATGCGAAGCAGTTCTGGGGGTCGAGGCAGCCGCCGTTGGCTTCCCTGAAGCGGTTGTAGGCCAGGTGCCGGTAAGGCAGCCAGGCGTAGCGCTGCACGGTGTAGCCGCCTGCCAGCCAGACCGGCCCGGCCAGGCGGTAGCTGAGCTGCAGGCTGCCGTGCGGCCCGGACTTGAGGTTGCTGCCGGCGCTGGTCCGGCACTCGGGAATGCGCCGCGTGGCGCGCAGGCGGTCCAGCGGTGCCATGTCGAAGGTTGGATCGATGGCCAGGCAGCGGCCGACCGCGATCGCCTCGACATCGTCGCGGGTCTGCCAGGCCAGGCGCCCATAGCCGAGTTCGGCATCAAGGTGGAAGCGGTCGCTGATCGGGCGGTGGAAGCGCACGTCTACGCTGAAGGTTTCCGCCTTGTCGGTCGTCTGGCCGGGACCGCGCGGCCGCACCTGGAGTTGGCAGGCGATCCCAGCAAAGAAGAATCTCGCGTCGGGCTGGCAGCCAGGCTCCAGCGGGCTGGCGTAGCGCAGACGTTCCCGGTCCAGTCCCAGGGCGAGGGAAAATCCAGCCCCCAGGGACACGGCCACCTTCAGCGCCCGGCGCTCGCCGTCATCGAGAGTCTGGACATTCCGCGAGAAGGGGTCGTCGGGGCCGCCCGGTCCATCGAGCGCGCCATACCCGACCGTGACCTGGCTGTGCCGGGTGGCGAAGGGGTTTTCCGCCTGCGCCTCGCCGGAGATGACCGATGCCGACAGCAAGACGAGGGCAGTGATCCCGTATCGCAAGTTCATGCCGTCCTCACGTCCGCGCACACCGGAAGATACCGGGAACCTGCTCCTCGGCGCAGGCCAACCGGGTTAGCGGCGAATGTTGGGGGAAGGACGCTGCGACTGCGGATTCCGTCGCATCGGTAGTGCGCCTGCGGTCGCATGGCGACTCGAGGGCGCTGGACCCGCCCTTCCGCCAGCCCGATCCAGGCGCCCACGAGCCGAATCGAGCCCTGCGCCACCGCGTCCCACCGGCCCTGCCAGAAGCCCCCCTCCCGACGGCCCACCGGATGTCGGCCGGCCTCAGGGAGTGAGCCGTGCAATCAGGGGGGCGATGCGCTCCGGTGCTGCGCACCTTGCGCGGGCTTCCGGCCCTCACCTCCCGGCACGCTGCTTCAGTCGCACATGCAGCTGCTTGCGGACCCGGGCCACCACCTGGCCGTCGGCGTCGACCACCTCGGTCCGGAACCAGCGCAGGTGGCGCTGGCCGTCGGCGGCCTGCGCGCGCATCGCCTCGACGGTGGCGTCGTCCAGCTCGAAGCGGGCGTACACGTCGCGGCGGCCGGGCGTGACGAAATCGATTTCGGCGGCCTTGTCCCAGACCACGTAGTCCGGCCCCAGGCGGTGCATGGCCAGCATCATCCAGAACGGGTCGGTCATCGCGAACAGGCTGCCGCCGAAGTGCACGCCGACGTAGTTGCCGTTCCACCAGCGCCGGCGCAGCACCACCCGGGCGCTGCGGAAGGCCTCATCCAGTTCCAGCACGCGGATGCCGGCGAAGGCGAACGGCGGCCACAGGTTCATCAGCCAGCGCAGCCGGCGCGCCGACAGGCGGCGCCCGGCCGGGCCGGTGCCGGGACCGTGGCTCATCGGCCGGCGGTCAGCTCGTCCTTGTGGACCACGCCGTCCTTCATCACGAAGCCGACCCGGCGCATCAGGCCGATGTCGGTGAGCGGATCGCCGGCCACGGCGACCAGGTCGGCCAGCTTGCCGGCCTCAAGGCTGCCCAGCTCGTCCCAGCGGCCGAGCAGCTCGGCGGCGTTGCGGGTCGCCGACTGCAGGGCCTGTGCCGGCGGCATACCGGCCTCGACCATCAGCTCGAACTCGCGGGCGTTGTCGCCATGGTGGAAGACGCCGGCGTCGGTGCCGAAGGCGATCCGCACGCCGGCCCGCCAGGCGCGCGCGAAGGTGCGCTGGATCTGCGGGCCGACCGCCAGCGCCTTGGGCCGGACGATCTCCGGGTAGTAGCCGGGCTCGCGCGCCATCTCGCCGACGAACACGCCGGCCGTGATGGTCGGCACGTACCAGGTGCCGCGCTCGCGCATCAGGGCCATCACCTCGTCGTCCATCCAGGTGCCGTGCTCGATCGAGTCGACGCCGGCGGCAACCGCCCGGCGCATGCCCTCGGCGCCGTGCGCATGGGCGGCCACCTTGTAGCCGTAATCGCGGGCGGTCTGCACGATGGCGCGGATCTCGTCCTCCATGAACTGCGGGTTGTCGCCGCTGCGCGCGAAGCTGAGCACGCCGCCGGTGGCGGTGATCTTGATCAGGTCCGAGCCTTCCTTGTAGCGCTGGCGCACCGCGCGCCGGGCCTCGACCTCGCCGGCCACCACGCCGTCCTCGGGGCCCGGGTAGCCCAGCGCCTGGATCAGCTCGCGGCTGATACCGTTGCGCGGGTCGGCATGGCCGCCGGTGGTGGCGATCGACTTGCCGGCGGCCATGATCCGCGGGCCGCGCACCAGGCCCTGGTCGATGGCGTTGCGCAGTCCCTGGACCTGGGCACCGCCGAGGTCGCGCACCGTGGTGAAGCCGGCCATCAGGGTCTTCTCGGCATAGCCCACCGAGCGGTAGGCGTAGTCCTCCGGATTCATCCGGAAGCCCTCGGCATAGGCGGCCGGACTGGTCTGGCTGCCCAGGTGCACGTGCATGTCGATCAGGCCGGGCAGGCAGGTCGCCGCGGACAGGTCGATGCGGGCGGCGTCGCCGGCATCGGCCGGGGCGGCGCGGTCGATCGCGGCGATCCGGCCGTCGCGCACCAGCAGGTAGCGGGCGTCGAGCATCCGGGCGCCGTCGGCGTCGAACACCCGGCCGCAGTGGACCAGCAGGTCGCCGGGGGCGGCGGCGGCCAGGGCCGGGGCAAGCAGGGCGGTGAAAAGCAGGGAACGGCGCATCGGGGTCTCCTCCTCGGTGCCGCCACCTTAGCGCCCCGGCCCGGCCGGCACCGACACCGCCGGACGCGGCGCGCGGGCGGCTTGGCGCCCATGTTGCACTGCGGTAGTCTCCGGAGGAACCCGAACGATCCCGGGCGGCCGCCGTGGCCGCCCCCACCCCGTGCGCCCCGGAACCGCCATGCAGGAACACTACGACCCCCGCGCCGTCGAGGCCGCCGCCCAGGACTACTGGACGCGGACCCGCGCCTTCGAGGTGACCGAGCAACCGGGGCGCCCGACCTTCTACTGCCTGTCGATGCTGCCGTACCCCTCCGGGGCCCTGCACATGGGCCACGTGCGCAACTACACGATCGGCGACGTGATCAGCCGCTACCAGCGCATGCAGGGCCGCAACGTGCTGCAGCCGATGGGCTGGGACGCCTTCGGCCTGCCCGCCGAGAACGCCGCGATCAAGAACAAGACGGCGCCGGCCAAGTGGACCTACGCCAACATCGAGCACATGCGCGGCCAGCTCCAGGCGCTGGGCTACGCGATCGACTGGTCGCGCGAGTTCGCGACCTGCCGGCCGGACTACTACGTGCACGAGCAGCGCATGTTCGTGCGGCTGTTCCGCAAGGGCCTGGTGTACCGGAAGAACGCCCAGGTCAACTGGGACCCGGTCGACCAGACCGTGCTCGCCAACGAGCAGGTGATCGACGGCCGCGGCTGGCGCTCCGGCGCCCTGGTCGAGAAGCGCGAGATCCCGCAGTGGTTCCTGAAGATCACCGCCTACGCCCAGGAGCTGCTCGACGGCCTGGACACGCTGGACGGCTGGCCGGAGCCGGTCAAGACCATGCAGCGCAACTGGATCGGCCGCAGCGAGGGCCTGGAGATCGCCTTCCAGGTCGAGGCGCTGGCCGAGCCGCTGCGGGTGTTCACCACCCGCCCGGACACCCTGATGGGCGCCACCTACCTGGCGGTCGCCGCCGAGCACCCGGTCGCCCAGTGGGCGGCGGCCGGCAATCCGGAACTTGCCGCCTTCATCGCGCAGTGCCGGAAAGGCGGCGTCTCCGAGGCCGAGCTGGAGACCCAGGAGAAGCTGGGCATGGCCACCGGCCTGCACGCCGTGCACCCGGTCTCCGGCCAGCGTCTGCCGATCTGGGTCGCCAACTTCGTGCTGATGGGCTACGGCACCGGCGCGGTGATGGCGGTGCCCGGCCACGACCAGCGCGACTTCGAATTCGCCCACAAGTACGGCCTGCCGGTGCGCCAGGTGATCGCCGTCGAGGGCGAGACCTGGGACGTCGATGCCTGGCAGGACTGGTATGCCGACAAGGGCCATCCGCACCTGCGCGTGGTCGACTCCGGCGCCATCGACGGCCTGGGCCATCGCGAGGCCTTCGACGGCATCGCCGCGATCCTCGGCGACAAGGCGGTGCGCAAGGTCAACTTCCGGCTGCGCGACTGGGGCGTCAGCCGGCAGCGCTACTGGGGCTGCCCGATCCCGATGGTGCTGTGCCCGTCCTGCGGCGACGTGCCGGTGCCCGAGGACCAGTTGCCGGTGGTGCTGCCCGAGGACGTCGCCGACGCCTTCGCGGCCGGCACGGTGATCTCGCCGATCAAGGCCGACCCGGCGTGGCGGCGCACCACCTGCCCGTCCTGCGGCGGCCCGGCCGAGCGCGAGACCGACACCTTCGACACCTTCATGGAGTCGAGCTGGTACTACGCCCGCTACACCAGTCCCGGCGCCACCGACATCGTCGACGCCCGCGCCGACCACTGGCTGCCGGTCGACCAGTACATCGGCGGCATCGAACACGCCATCCTGCACCTGCTGTACTTCCGGTTCTTCCACAAGCTGATGCGCGACACCGGCTTCGTGGCCAGCGACGAGCCGGCGCGCAACCTGCTGTGCCAGGGCATGGTGGTCGCCGAGACCTTCTACCGCGAGGCGCCGGACGGCGCGCGCACCTGGTTCAACCCGGCCGAGGTCGAGGCGGTGCGCGACGAGCGCGGCCGCATCACCGGCGCGCTGCTGGCCGCCGACGGCGAGCCGGTCGAGGTCGGCGGCATCGAGAAGATGTCGAAATCCAAGAACAACGGCGTCGACCCGCAGGCGATGGTCGACAAGTACGGCGCCGACACGGTGCGCCTGTTCTCGATGTTCGCGGCGCCCGCCGAGCAGAGCCTGGAGTGGAACGAGGCCGGCGTCGAGGGCATGGCGCGCTTCCTGCGCCGGCTGTGGACCCAGGTGCACCGTCACGTCGCCGGCGGCCCGGCCGCGCCGCTCGACCCGGCGGCGCTGGACACAGGCCAGCGCGCGCTGCGCCGCAAGCTGCACGAGACCATCGCCAAGGTCGGCGACGACCTGGGCCGGCGCATGGCCTTCAACACCGCGATCGCCGCGGTGATGGAGCTGATGAACGCGCTGGCCCGCGCCGAGGACGACAGCGCCCAGGGCCGCGCCCTGATGCAGGAGGCCTGGGAGGCGGTGGTGCGCCTGCTCGACCCGATCGCCCCGCACATCTGCCACGCCCTGTGGCAGGCGCTCGGCCACCCCGAGACCCTGGTCGAGGACCTGCCGTTCCCGGTCGCCGATCCCGCCGCCCTGGTCCGCGACAGCCTGGTGCTGGCGGTGCAGGTCAACGGCAAGCTGCGCGGCACCATCGAGGTGCCGGCCGACGCCGACCGCGACGCGGTCGGCCAGGCGGCCCTGGCCGATCCGTCGGTGCAGCGCTTCCTGGAAGGGGCCACGCCGCGCAAGCTGATCGTGGTGCCCGGGCGGATCGTCAACATCGTGGTCTGACCGGGTCGTCCCGGGCCGCTGCCGGCGCGACCCGCGCGCGGCACACGTCGCTGGGGCCACCAGGAGGGTGTCGCCTGGCCGGCCCCGGGCTCGCGGTGGCGGGGCGTGCGCGCGCCGGTCTGCGGCACGGCTCGGGCATAATGGCCCGCCCCCGCGGAGGTCCCCGTGCGCACGCCCGTCCTGTCCTGCCTGCTAGTCGTCACCGCCGCGCTCGGCGCCTGCGGGTTCCAGCTGCGCGGCGAGGCCACCCTGCCGCCGGAGCTGCGCACCCTGCGCCTGGACCTGGCCGACAGCGGCCCGCGCATCCGCCGCGACCTGGTCGCCGCCCTGGAACGGTCCGGCGTCGCGCTGCAGCCCGCCGATGCCACCGGGGTGGCGGTGCTGCGCGTGCCGGTCAACGCGGTCGCCACCGAGGCGCTGACCATCAGCGAGCAGGCCCGCGTGCGCGAGTTCGCGGTGCGCCATCGCGTGGTCTTCGAACTGCGCCTGGCCGACGGCCGGGTCCTGGTGCCCGAGCAGGAGCTTCTGCTGGAGCGCGACTTCGTGTTCGACGAACGCGACGCCCTGGGTGTCGCCGGCCAGGAGGAAGCCCTGCGTCGCGACCTGGAGCGCGAGATGGTGCGCGCGCTGATGCGCCGGATCGAGCGGGCCGCGGACAGCCTGGGCGGCGGCGCGATGCCGTGAAGGCCGAGCGCCCCGAGGCCCTGCACGCCCACCTGGAGCGCGGGCCGCTGGCGCCGTGCTACCTGGTCGCCGGCCAGGAGGAGCTGCTGGTGCTGGAGGCGGCCGACGCCGTCCGTCAGGCGGCGCGCCGCGACGGCTTCGACGAGCGCCGGGTCCTGGAGGCCGGCGAGCCGGGCTTCGACTGGGCCGAACTGGCGATGGCCGGCCAGCAGGGCGCACTGTTCGGCGGCGGCCGCACCCTGATCGACCTGCGCCTGCCGTCCGGCAAGGCGGGTCGGGAAGGCAGCGAGGCCCTGGCGGCCTGGGCGCGGACGCCGGCCCCGGACAGCCTGCTGCTGGTCACCTGCCTGGCCTGGGGCAAGGAACACGAACGTGCCGCCTGGGTCGGCGCGCTGGCCGGCGCCGGCTGGCAGCTGGTGGTCTGGCCGCTGCGGCGCAACGAGCTGCCGTCCTGGATCGCCGCCCGGATGCGGCGCCTGGGCCTGGCCCTGGCGCCGGATGCCATCGACCTGCTGGCCCAGCGCACCGAGGGCAACCTGCTGGCCTGCGCCCAGGAGCTGGACAAGCTGGTCCTGGCCGGCGAGACCGGACCGTTGGGTGCGGATCGCCTGGCGGCCCTGCTCGCCGAGCAGTCGCGCCTGGATGTCTTCGCCCTGACCGATGCCGTGCTGGCCGGCGAGCCGGGTCGCGCCCTGCGCATCCTGCGCGCCCTGCGCGCCGAGGGCGAGGCACCGGCCGCGGTGCTGCCCTGGCTGGGCAGCCAGGTCGAGCTGCTGGCGCGGGCGGCGGAAGCCAGCGCCGACGGCCAGCAGGAAGCGGCCGCGCTGCGCGCCGAGCGGGTGTGGCAAAGCCGCATCGACCTGTACGGCCGTGCCCTGCGCCGGATCGGCCAGGCCGGTCTGGTCCGGGCGCTGTCCGGGTTGGCCGATGCCGAGCGCCTGGCCAAGGGCCAGGCGCCCGGTCTGCCCTGGCTGGCCCTGGAGCGCCTGGTCGTGCGCCTGGCCGCCAGCGGCCGGCGGGGGCGGGCATGAGCGCGGCATCCGCGGGCAGCGGTACCGGCCCGGTCGCGGTGTTCGGCGGCACCTTCGACCCGGTGCACTTCGGCCATCTGCGGGTGGCCTGGGAGGTCGCCGAGCGCCTCGACTGCGAGGTCCGCCTGATGCCGTCCGGCCGGCCGCCGCACCGCGGCCAGCCCGGGGCGCCGCCGGCGCAACGCGCGGCGATGCTGGAGCTGGCCCTCGCCGGCCAGGACCGCCTGCGCCTGGACCGTCGCGAACTGGAGCGCAGCGGCGCCAGCTACAGCGTCGACACCCTGGGCGCGCTGCGCGAGGAGCTGGGGCCGGAGCGGCCCCTGGTGTTCGTGCTGGGCGCCGACGCCTTCCGGGCGCTGCCGTCCTGGCATCGCTGGCGCGAGCTGACCGGCCTGGCGCACCTGCTGGCCATGACCCGGCCCCGGCAGCGGCTGGACCGCCTCGATCCCGACCTGCACGCGGCCATGGCCGGGCGTTGGACCGGCCGCACCGAGCTGCTGCAGCGCGAGCCCGCCGGTCGCGTCATGGTGCTGCGGGTGACGCCGCTGGCGGTGTCCTCCAGCCAGATCCGCGCGGCCCTGGCGGCCGGGCGGTCGCCCCGTTACCTGCTGCCCCAGGCCGTGCTCGACCATATCCAGGCGGCGGGCCTGTATCGCGCCTGAGCCCGCGGGCGCCGCGGCTCGACGCCCGTTCCTGCGCGGCGCTCCCGGCTGCGGGCGGGCCCCGTGCGGCGCGCGCCGGCCACCCTGGTGCCTGCGCTGGCGATGCAGCGGCCCCGCCCCCCTGGCCCGCCGGACGGGCGGTTCAGCCTCGCGCCGGGTCCGCCCCGGGCCCGGCGCTATACTGGCGCCCTGGTTTCCAGAGACGCCCTGCTTGACCGCCAAGACACCCGCCCCGACCCCCAGCGCCGCCCACCCGGACCCCGAAGCCACGCGCGACCACGTGGTCGCCGCCCTGGAGGACCTCAAGGCGGTCGACATCAAGGCCATCGACGTCCGCGGCCGCACCAGCGTGACCGACCACGTGGTGGTCGCCTCGGGCACCTCCAGCCGCCACGTCAAGTCGATCGCCGACGAGGTGGTGCGTCAGCTCAAGGCCGCCGGTGCCGCCCTGCTCGGCGTCGAGGGCGAGCGCGAGGGCGAGTGGGTGCTGGTCGACCTGGGCGATGTCGTGGTCCACGTCATGCTGCCGCGGGTGCGCGAGTTCTACGGGCTGGAGCGCCTGTGGAGCGTCGCCGAGGAGGCGCGCCAGAGCGCTGCCGGCGGATGAGTCCGGCCGCTGCCGGGCCCGCGCCGGGCCACGCGCTGGCCTGGCTGTGGCTGTCGCTGGCGGTGCTGGTCGCCGACCTGGCCAGCAAGGAGCTGGCGCTGGTGCTGCTGGAGTACGGCCGTCCGGTGCCGGTGCTGCCGGTCCTGAACTGGACCCTGGTGTTCAACCCCGGCGCCGCGTTCAGTTTCCTGGGCGACGCCGGCGGCTGGCAGCGCTGGCTGTTCAGCGGCCTGGCCCTGGCGGTCAGCGTGCTGCTGGTGGTCTGGCTGCGCCAGACGCCGCGCGAGCAGCGCTGGCTGGCGGCGGCCTACGCCCTGATCCTGGGCGGCGCGGTCGGCAACCTGGTCGACCGCCTGCGCCATGGCCATGTCGTCGATTTCGTCGACGTCCACTGGCGGGGCTGGCACTTCCCGGCCTTCAACGTCGCCGACGCCGCGATCACCTGCGGCGCCGCGGTCCTGATCGCCCTGCTGCTGTTCGGCCCGCGCCAGCCGTCCTGAGCGCGGCGCCTCCGGACCGCGATGCGCGGCGCGCGCCGCCCGGGACCACCTGGCACCGGGCGATGCGATAATCCGGTCCATGGACGTCCTGCTCGCCAACCCCCGCGGCTTCTGCGCCGGCGTCGACCGCGCGATCGAGATCGTCGACCGCCTGCTCGACGCCTTCGGCGCGCCCATCTACGTGCGCCACGAGGTCGTGCACAACCGCTTCGTGGTCGACGGCCTGCGCCGGCGCGGCGCGGTGTTCGTCGACGAGCTCGACGAGGTGCCCGATGGCGGCACCGTGGTGTTCTCGGCGCACGGCGTCTCGCGCGCGGTGCGCGACGAGGGCGCCCGGCGCCGCCTGCAGGTCTACGACGCCACCTGCCCGCTGGTGACCAAGGTCCACATCGAGGTCGCCCAGCACTGCCGGGCCGGCCGCGACGTGCTGATGATCGGCCACGCCGGCCACCCCGAGGTCGAGGGCACCCTGGGCCAGTGGAGCGAGGGCGAGTGCGGCGGCGCGCGCATCCAGCTGGTCGAGACCCTCGAGGACGCCCGCGGCGTGCAGGTCCGCGATCCCGAGCAGCTCGCCTTCGTGACCCAGACCACGCTGTCCGTGGACGACACCCGCGAAATCATCGCCGCGCTCCAGGAACGCTTCCCGGCGATCGCCGGGCCGCGCCGGGACGACATCTGTTACGCCACCCAGAACCGCCAGGACGCGGTCAGGCGCCTGGCGGAGCAATGCGACCTGGTGCTGGTCGTCGGCTCCCCGAACTCCTCGAACTCCAACCGCCTGCGCGAACTGGCCGCCAAGGCCGGCATCCCGGCCCACCTGATCGACGGCGCCGCCGACATCGACCCGGCCTGGCTGGCCGGCTGCCGGCGCGTTGGACTCACCGCCGGCGCCTCGGCGCCGGAGCGCCTGGTCCAGGACGTGGTGGCGCGGCTGCGCGCCCTGGGTGCGTCGTCGGTCGAGGAGCTGGACGGCAAGCCCGAGGACATCGTGTTCGCCCTGCCCAGGGAGCTGCGGGCGCGGCTGGAGGCCTGAGGGGGCGGGGACCGGGGAGCAGGGAGAAGGGAGCAGGGCGCTCCGCGGATTCTCTGCGGGGTCGTCGAGGTGGGGCGGGGAAGGGCGGCCGGGACTGGCCCTGGCGGGGATCGTGCCGGGTCGGTCGGTCTCCGAGTCGCGCCCGGCATTCCCGGCATCCCCGGCACCCCCGGCACCCGGGGTGCCGCTCGTCGGCCGGCCGGTGCCGCCGGTCGGGCGGGGCTTGAGCCGCCGGGGGCGCCCCGGGGAGACTCAGGCTTCGGGAGGTGCGCATGAAATCCAGCAGGCAGTCCAGTTTCCGCGTCGGCCACGGCGGCTTCACCCTGGTCGAACTGATGATCGCCCTGGCGGTGCTGGCCATCATGGTCGCCATCGCGACCCCCAGCTTCCGCGAGATCTCCCTCAACAACCGCAGCTCCAGCAACATCAACAACCTGCTGGCCGACCTCTCGATGGCGCGCAGCGAGGCCGTCAAGGTCGCCCGCACCGCCTCGGTGGCGGCGCTGGGCGGCGACTGGAACAGCGGCTGGGAGGTCTTCGAGGACACCAACGGCAACGGCGTCCGCGACGCCGGCGAGGAGCTGATCAAGACCGCCCCTTCCGTGAATGTCGGTTACGAGGGCAACCCCGCCAATCTGTTCACCCTGCGCGGCGTCTCCGGCGCCACCGCCGGCAGCGATGCCGTGCTGGCGGTGACCTTCGGGGCGCTCGGCCAGATCCGGACGCCGGCCGACGGCGCCCGTTTCGCCCTGTGCCGGCCGGGCGGCGACGCCGCCCGCTCCACCGGCATCCGCATCGATCCCTCGGGGCGCGCCCAGGCGGTGAAGAACCTGTCCGGCATCGGCCTGGGGTGCAGCTGACATGGCAACTTCCCGTCTTCCTTCGCACGCGCGCCAGCAGGGTTACTCCCTGCTCGAGGTGCTGATCGCCCTGCTCGTGTTCAGCATCGGCCTGCTCGGCCTGGCCGCGATGCTGGTCTCCGCGGTCAAGGGCAACCACCAGGCCTACCACCATTCCCAGGCCGTCTACGTGGCCGAGGCCATGGCCGACGGCCTGCGCGCCAACCTCGCCGCGGTCAACGCCGGGGCCTACAACACCGGCGGCTTCATCACCGGCCCGACCGCGGCACCCTGCGGCCCGTGCACGGCCGCGCAGACCGCGGCGCGCGACCGCGCGGCCTGGGCGGCGATGGCGGCCCAGCGCCTGCCCGGCGGCGCCATTTCGGTGGACTGCACCGCCGGCGCCGCCGGCGGCTTCACCGCCGCCGGCTACGCCGGCGTCTGCACCCTGGGCGTGCGCTGGAGCGAGGTCGGCGACACCGGCCAGTCCCAGGACGTCAGCCAGCGCGCCTTCACCTGGATGGTGCAGCCATGACAACCTCCCGGCACCGCCAGCGCGGCCTGTCGCTGATCGAGCTGATGATCGCCCTGCTGATCGGCACCATCCTGCTGCTCGGCATCACCTCGCTGTTCAACACCACCTCCAACGTCAACCGGATGGAGAACGGCCTGGCGCGCCTGCAGGAGAACGGCCGCTTCGCGCTCAGCCGGATCGCCGAGGACCTGCGCATGGCGACGGCGATGCGCAGCATGCGCAAGGCCAGCGAGGGCGGCGGCCCGGGCGCGACCAACCCGGATCGCCCGGTGCTGAGCTTCGCCAACCTCGGTACCGGCGCCTGGGCGGCCGCCGGCCTGCCGGCGGCGCCGACGGCGCCCGGCACCAGCCGCTACCTGATCCCGCCCAGCTACTTCCTGCGCGGCCACGACTGCACCGGCACCACCTGCGCCCCGGCGATCGCCGCCACGCCCGGCAGCGACCTCTACAACGTCAGCGGCTACGGTGCCCTGCCGGCGCTCGGCACCACGGTCAACAGCCGCGCCCGCGGCGGCGACGTGCTGACCCTGCGCTACCTGCGCGGCGAGGGCATCCCGCTGCGCACCGAGTTCAGCGGTCCGGTCAACGGCGGCACCCTGCGTCTGCGCGCCGGCAGCGACTTCCAGCTCGGGCCCAGCGGCCTGGTGGTGGTCGGCGACTACGCGACCACCGCGATCATGGCGGTGCGCCGGATCGACGGCGAGACCCTCGAGGGCGTCGGCAACCTGCCCGACGCCCGGGTGCTGAGCGCCTTCTCGCCCGACAACGACGCCCGGGTGAACGATTTCGACGCCGACCTGGTCACCGTCACCTACTACCTGCGGCTGACCGCCGACCCGTCGCGCCCGGGACGCCTGGTCTCGACCCTGCGCCGGCGCGAGAACGGCATCGACGTCGCCGTCGCCGAGGGCATCGAGCGGCTGGATTTCCTCTACCACGTCGAGGACCGCCTGGGCCGGATGCGGCCGCTGACCGCCGCCCAGGTCCAGGCGCTGCCGGCGGCCGACTGCGCCCAGGCGTCGCTGAATCCCCCGCTGGTGCCGCCGATCGCCGGCCAGGACGCCCTCAACTGCGGCTGGCGTTCGGTGCGCGCCATCGAGGTGTTCCTGCTGGCCAACACCGTCGACGACGCCGGCGTGCTGGAGGAGCCGTTCCAGTACGCCTTCCTTGCCACTGGCGCCGCCAACGCCGCCAACGTCGTCCAGGTCGCCTGCGATCCCGCCTACGGCACCTGCCCGGGCGGCAGCATCACCACCCTGCCGTCGGGCCTGCCGCCCGGCCGCATGCTGCGGCGCGAGTTCCGCACCGTGGTCACCCTCCGCAACAACGCCTACTGACCGGAGCGCCGATCATGCCGATCACGCCGATCCGACCCGCACGACATCCCGGCAGCCGCCTGCCGCGCCGCCAGCAGGGCATGGCCCTGGTGATCGGCCTGATCTTCCTGCTGATCACCACCCTGATGGCGGTCACCGCCATGAGCGGCGTGGTCATGCAGGAACGCATGGCCGGCAACCTGCGCAACGTCTCCCTTGCACAGACCGGCGCCGAGAGCGCGGCCCGGGCCGGCGAGGCCTGGATCCGCGAGTTCCACTCCAAGGGCGACCAGCTTTCCGGCGACTGCTCGGCGCTGGACCGCGTGTTCGCCCGGTCGGGTTCGGTTACCGACCAGGCCGACACCGCATGCCAGACCAACGCCAACCGCTCCGAGCAGTTCCGCAACAACCGCAGCTGGAACGCCGTGCCCTCCGGCTCCTTCATCCAGGAGTTCCCGGTCGCGCGCATTCCCGATGCCCAGCTCGGCGCCTATGACGGTGCCGGCCTGGCGCGCCGTCCGCAGTTCATGATCGAGAGCCTGGGCCCGCTCAAGGGCCTGGACAGCCAGGGCGGCCAGGTCGGCTCGTTCGGCGGCGTCGACGCCGCCGGCAGTGGCAGCGCCACGCCGCCGCCCACGGTCTACCGCATCACCGGCCGCAGCACCGGATCGACGATCAACGTGATCCGCTCGGTCGAGACCTATTACGTCGGCATCATGGGCGGCGCCAATGCGCCGTCGCCTCCCCCGCCGCCGCCGCCCACTCCGTAACCCCGCCTCGTGTCCGCGCCAGGAGAATCCGCCATGGCCTCCCTCAGAATCCTCGTCGCCTTCGCCGCACTGTCGGCCGCCGCGGGCGCGCACGGCCAGTCGCTGGACCTGTCGCGCGTACCGCCGAGCATCAACGCCGCGCTGCCGCCCAACATCATCGTCACCCTCGACGATTCCGGCAGCATGGGCTGGGGTTACATGCCCGACAACGCGAACTTCACGGATTGCCGCTACTACGACCACCGCGTCAACCGGATCTACTTCAATCCGGCGGTCACCTACGATCCGCCGCTGCGCCCCGACCTCACGCAGTTCCCGAACGCCAGCATCAACAACGCCTGGGTCGACGGCTTCCTGCCCACCATCGGTACCCGCAACCTGCTGAACAGCTTCGCCACCAGCACGGCGACCAAGAGCAGCCTCACCAACAACCCCAGTTTCACCTGGCGGACCTCGCACAGTCCGACCACGGGCTCCAACAACGGCCGCGCCTTCTACTGCGAGGGCTATACGGTGCGTTACGTGGCCGACATGTCGCCCGCCGACCAGACCAACTTTGCCAACTGGTTTTCGTACTACCGCACCCGAAGCCTGGCCGCGCGCTCTGCGATGGCCACCGCATTCGCCCGGCTGGACCCCAAGGCCCGGGTCGCCTGGCAGAACCTGATCACCAACAACTTCGGCACCGGCACCATCACCCGCGCCCTGGAGGTCCCGGCCTGGCGCACGAATTTCTTCGAGAACTGGCTGTACCGGGCGCCCTACAGCGGCGTGACGCCGACCCGGGCCTCGCTGATCCGGGCCGGCAACTACCTGGAGAACAACCGCGCCAACAGCGAGACCAATCCCTATTTCGACGTCGGATACGGACGCGAACTGAGCTGCCGGCAGAGCTTCCACGTGATGATCACCGACGGCTACACCAACGAGTCGAGCCTCAGCAATCCGAACGGCATCGGCAACGAGGACGCCGCCGGATCGGCGATCGAGGGCGGTCGCACCCTGAGCGGCGACAAGGCCCAGCTCTACTGGCGCCAGAACGCCACCAGCGGCAACCTCAATCCGCGCACCCCGGACATGGCCGACATCGCCATGTACTACTGGAAGCGCGACCTGCGTCCCGGCCTGGCCAACGAGGTGCCGCCATATTTCGGCGACAACAGCATCAACCAGGTCTCGGCGGGCAACAACGAGGAGGAGATCTGGTTCAATCCGGCCAACGATCCGGGCACCTGGCAGCGCATGGTCAACTTCTTCGTGACCTTCGGCGTCGGCGGCACCCTGGGTTTCGACACCACCCCGGCCTGCGTCAACAACCCGGCGATCAACAGCAACACCATCTGCAAGTCGGCGCGGCTGATGCGCCTGCGCCGTGGTCTGGACACCTGGCCCGGCGTCAACAACAACGCGGCGACGTCGATCGACGACACCTGGCATGCCGCCGTCAACAGCCGAGGCGACTTCCTGAGTGCGGAGGACCCGCAGGAGCTGGTGAACTCACTGAGCAGCCTGTTCGACAACATCAACCGGCGCCAGGCCGTGACCGGTTCGGCCGGATCGACCGCCTTCCTGCGCAGCGACACGGTGCTGTTCCAGGCCTCCTACAACAGCGGCGACTGGACCGGCAACATCGAGGGCTTCGAGATCGATCCGGTCACCGGCCAGCAGACCGCCAACCCGGCCTGGACCTCGAGTGCCGCCGCCCAGCTCGACGCGCGCTCACCGGCCAGCCGGCGCATCCTCACCAACACGGCCGGCAGCGGCGCCGCGACCGCGGTCGATTTCGCCTGGGGCAACCTGACCAGCGCCCAGCAGCTGGCGCTCAACACCAATCCCGTCTACGGCAACAACGACGGTCTTGGCGAGCGCCGCCTGCAGTGGATCCGCGGGGTGCGCAGCTTCGAACAGAGCAATGGCGGCGCCCTGCGCAATCGCCTCTCGATCCTCGGCCCGTTCATCGGCTCCAGCCTGATCAACGTCGCCGCACCCCGGTTCGGCTACCGCGGCCGCAGCGACTTCGCCGAGGGCGGCACCCAGTACGCGCGTTTCCGCCAGGACAACCGCGACCGTCCGCCGACCCTCTACATCGGCAGCAATGACGGCATGCTGCATGCCTTCGATGCCGACACCGGCGCCGAGCGCTGGGCGTACATCCCCAACCGGGTGTTCCCCAACCTGGCGCGCCTGACGGTGCCCGAATACCAGTTCGTGCCATTCGTCAACAACACGCCGATCGACCATGACGTCTTCATCGGCGGCCGGTGGCGTACCGTGCTGGTCGGCACACTGGGCCTGGGCGGGCAGGGCGTCTACGCGATCGACATCACCGACCCGGAAAGCCCGAGCGTGCTCTGGGAGTTCACCGACCAGGCCGATGTCCGGCTCGGCTACACCTACGGCCGGCCCAACGTCGTGCGCCTGAGCGACGGCACCTGGGTGGCCCTGGTGCCATCCGGGTACAACAGCGAGTCGACCGTCGACTTCGCCACCCGCGGCCTGCCCAACGAGCGCCCCGACACCTTCGCCAACACTGGCGGCAACAGCACCGGCGCGGTCTTCGCGATCAACATCGCCAACGGCGCCTACCGGCGCATCGACGTGCCCCTGGCGCGCGGCCTGGCGACGGTGCAGGCGGCCGACTACGAGCTCGACTACGAGGTCGACTTCGTCGTCGCCGGCGACCTCAACGGCGACCTGTGGCGCATCGACCTCGAGGGCCGGGGCTGGTCCGAGCTCGCCTCGGCGCCGGTCGAGGTGCTGTTCCGCGGCAACCGGGTCACCGGGGTGCCGCAGCGGCCGATCACCACGGCGCCGACCATCTACGCGGATCCGGCCACCGGCAAGATGGTGGTCGTGGTCGGCACCGGCAAGTACATCGAGAACGGCGATCGCGAGATCAACATCCCGCGCCAGGCCATCTACGGCATCCGCGAGTGCGGCCGCGGCTGCGACCGCTATCCGATCACCGAGGCCTCCCTGGTCCAGCAGACCCTGAGCGTCGGCCCGACGGGCTTCCTCAACATGGCGCAGACCAACGTGGTGCCGCCGGATCGCAACGGCTGGTTCGTCCAGGTCGGCGACCCGGGCCTGCTTGGCGGCGCGCTGCGCGGCGAGCGCATCATCGAGATGTCGATCCCGGTCAGCTTCCCCTCCGGCATCGTCGCGATCGGCAGCTTCATCCCGTCCAACGATCCCTGCGCCCCGCTCGGCACCGGCGCCGTCTACGTGCTTTCCGCCTTCACCGGCGGCTTCCCGTTGCCTGGCGACCTCAACCCCCTGGGCACCGCCTACAGTGCCGGCCAGGCGATTTTCGACGGCGGTGGCGCCGGCAGCGTCGGCATGGTCACCAACAGGCCGCCCGACCTGTCCGCCTTCCTCGATCCCGATGGCGGCGCGATGTCCCTGATGGGCCAGAAGATCATGGGCGTACCGGTGCGCCGCCGCAGCGGCTGGCGCGAGATCCCGCTGGAATGATGGCCAAGGAGCAGACCATGACGATGACGCCACGGAAGCGGGCGGGCGGTTTCACCCTGATCGAGGTGATGATCGTGGTGTTGATCGTGGCGATCCTCGCCGCGATCGCCTATCCCAGCTACACCCAGTACGTGCTGCGCACCAAGCGGGCCGATGGCAAGGCCATGCTGAACCGGATCGCCGGTGAGCAGGAACGCTTCTTCACGTCGCGCGGGCAGTACACCAATGCCCTGACCACGGCCAAGCCCAATGGCCTGGGCTTCACAAGCAACCGGTCGGAGCAGGAGTGCTACCAGGTCGCCATCGCCCTGGCCGATGCCAACCTCACCTACACGCTGACGGCTACGCCGATCAATTCGGCGCGCTGCGGCGACCAGACCCGCGACGGCCAGTGCGCCAACCTCACGCTGACCAGCCGCGGCGTCAAGGGCGCCTCGGGCCCGCTGGGGGCAGCCTGCTGGTAGCGCAATCGGGGCCTTGCCGGAAACGCGAAACGCCCCCTCGGGGGCGTTCTGCATTTCCTGGTGCCGCTGAGAGGAGTCGAACCTCCGACCTACTGATTACGAATCCGAAGGGGTCGGATTCATCGGGATGCATCGGCTATCGGTGCCAAGTCCTAAGTGCCTGAGTAGAAACGCATTGAGTGCCAGTGCAATCAGTTGGGATTGCAGCTAATATCACCCGTATCTGGCACCAAGCGGGCACCAGGCTGAACGAACATGGCAACCGAGCTGCTGACCCCCCTCGCCCTGACCGACCTTGCACCCGGCAAGTGGGCATCCGACACCAGTCCCGACCACGCCCGAGGGCAGGGCCGATTGCAGGCCCGCAAGACGAGCAAGGGCGTGGCGTTCTACTACCGCTTCACGGGGACCGACGGGCAGAGCCGGCGCATCGCCTTGGGCACCTATGACGAGCGGGGCCGGCGCGGCGGGCTGTCCTTGGCGATGGCGCGCGACCGCGCCGGCGAGCTGACCCGGCGCTATCGAGCGGGCGACCGCGACCTGCACCTGTCGCTGGCCGAAGAAATCGAGGCCAGGACCATCGCACGCGCGCAGCGGCAGGCAGAGCAGGCCGCCGAGGCCGAGGCCCGCGCCGGGACCCTGGGCGTGCTGCTGATGGGCTACCGCGACCACCTGGAGGCGCAGGGCAAGACCGTGACCGCGCGCGACGTGACCAGTCTGTTCAATCGTCACGTGCTGGCCGCAAGGCCCGCGCTGTGGGCGCGACCGGCCCGGAAGGTCACGACAGAGGACGTGGTGGCCCTCGTGGCCCGGCTGCGGGAGGCAGGGCACAAGCGCAGCGCCGACAAGCTCCGGAGCTTCATCCGGGCGGCCTACGCCCTCGCGGCAGCGGGCAGGGAAAGCGCCGACGTGCCTGCCGCGCTGGTCGCCCTGGGCATCCGGGAGAATCCTGCGGCCGGCGTGCGCGCCGTCAAGGGATCGCGCGGTCGCCGCGAGCGCACCCTGAGCGTCGCCGAGCTGCGCGCCTATTGGCGCCGCGCCCGGTTGCTGGCGCCGACGGATGCCGCGCTGCTGACCCTGCACCTGCTGACTGCCGGCCAGCGCGTGCGCCAGCTCGCGCGAGTGCAGACGGCAGACTGGGACCGCGATGCCGACGTGTTGACCCTGCGCGACCCCAAGGGCCGGCGCGAGGAACCCCGCCTGCACTTCGTGCCCCTGCTGCCCGACGTGGTAGCGGCGATCAACACCTTGACCGCCCCCAGCGCCGGACCATTCCTGTTCACCGTGGACGGCGGGCTGAGTCCGGCCACCTATGACCAGCTCGCCGACCGTATCGCCCGGGTCGCTGATGCGATGGTCGCAGCCGGCGAGGTCGATTCCCGCTTCACGGCGGGCGATCTGCGGCGATCGGTGGAAACCCGGCTCGCCGCCCTGGGCGTGCCGCAGGAAGTGCGCGCCGAGCTGCTGTCGCATGGGCTGGCCGGCGTGCAGAAGCAATCCTATGACCGGCACACCTACTTGGACGAGAAGCGCCAGGCCCTGCACCTGTGGCTACGGATGCTGTCGGGCGAGGCTGCCAATGTCACCGCCTTGCCCAAGCGCCGGAGCGTGAAGTGACCCGCCGCAAGGCGGATGCCACGAAGGTCCACGAGCAGTTGGAGGCGGCACTTCGCGCCGAGCTGACGCCGAGCCTTCGCGCCCTCGCCCTCGCGCAGTGGCGGGAGCTGACCGACCCGGCCGAGCTGATCGCCGACGCCGAGCTGCGCGCGGCCGAGGCCGCTTCGCGCGATGACGTGGAGCGCAGCGCCGCCGGCATCGTGGAGCGCCGACGGGCCAGGCGAATCGCCCAGCTTGACGACTTGGGCGCGATGGCCGAAAGCATCGACAAGGCGCTGGGCACTGAGCCTGACCTGCCGCCCTTGGGGTATCGTATTCGCGCGGAGTGGGACCGGCTCGCCGCGTGTGGCACCCCGGAGCGCGGCCGCGCTGCGCTGATCGCCCGGACGCTGGGATGCTCGGATAGGCGGGTCCGCCAAGTCCTCAGCGAAACGGAAAAGTAGCCGGCCGGTTTCCGTTTCGGCCGGCATCGTGTCTCCACGCAACCGGAGACACGTCAATGCGAATCAGCGAACACAGCCCGCCCGTTTTCCTGTCGCCCGCGCAGGTAGCCCGCCGCTATGGTGTGAGCCTGCCGACCCTGTGGCGCTGGCGCCAGGCCGGAAGGCTGCCAGAGCCGCGCCGGCTGGGCGCCAACACGGTCCGCTGGCACCTAGACGACCTGGCCGCGTTCGAGGCGGGTCAACGGAGCGCGGCGTGATCCCGCCTGCCGACCTTCATTTGGGGATGCAGAACAGCGCGCGCCCCCCGCTATCGCCGCCTGCGCGGCCCTACAGGCCCGCCGATGCCGGCGACGTGGATGCCGTCCGGCGCCAGGTCGAGGGCCTGCGCCGGCTGCTGGGGGAGCTGGGCCATGGCTGATCGGCGCGCACGAAAGAAGGGGCGGCAGGGCGGCACAGGATCCTTTCTGGCGCTGCCCCATACCTGGCTTGACTCGCCCGAGTTTCGCGCGCTGAGCGCGCGTGCGACCAAGGCGCTGCTGGGCCTGGCCGCACAGTACCGAGGTGCGAACAACGGCACGCTCGCGCTGCCGCGCGGCCGGCACCAGGTTTTCGGCTGGGGGCGCGCACACGGCAGCGTGGACCGCGCATTGAAGGAACTGGAAGCCGCCGGCTTCGTGGTCAAAACGCGGCAGGGCGGAAAGAACATGCCGAGCTTGTACGCCGTAACGTGGTGGGCCGTTGACCGGTGCGACGGTCGGCACGACCACCCAGCGTCCGCTGCGCCGTTGCACCTGTGGAAGCATCCGGAAAAACGCGATGCCTGCCCCACAGTGGGCCAAGTTGGCCCCGAGGTGGGGCAATCCGCACCTTCGAGGCGGAGGGCCGCTGCATGACTGGCCCACAGTGGGGCAGTGCAGACGATTTTCCCCTCCCGGTTGCCCCAGGAGAGAACACCTTTCTAGAAGTTACCAAGGCAGAGCCGTCCATGCGCAAGCGCAAGCAGACCAGCACCACGACGACGGCGCCGACCCTGGCAGACCTGTTGGCGCCTACGTTGAAGACGCCGGGCTGGAACTTCCGCGAGCGCGATCCGATCCGCCGGCATCGGCTGGGCCGGTGCGAGCTGATCGCGGTTCCTGCTGCCCGCTGGCTGCTGTGGCGACGGCTTCGCACTCAGTCTGCGCCGAACCGCCAGCCGGAACAGGGTGCGGCGTGATGGGCCGGCACCAAGGCAACGCGAACGCCCGCGCGTGCTGTGGCCGCCTATGGGCACGCAGGTCTGCCAGGGCCAAGCCCCCATGCTTCTACCGTTGCCGCACCGTATTGGCGCACGCCCGCCGGTCCGCTGCCGGAGCGAACGTTGAGCGATCGCTCAGTGAGCGCTGGCCTGAACCGATCAAGGGGATAGCAGGATGACCACCCGTTCCCGAGGTCGATTCAAGCCTGGCACGTCCGGCAACCCGGCCGGCCGCCCGCCGGGCCGCCCCGACCGGCGCACCGCGTTGCGCGAGGCCCTGTCCGCCGACTTGCCGGAAATCGTGCAGCGCGTGGTCGCCGAGGCGAAGGCCGGCGACATGCGGGCCGCCGAGCTGGTCCTAAGCCGGTGCCTGCCGGCGCTCCGGCCTCAGTCGCTGCCGGTGTCCTTCCCGATCAACGCCGCCGGCAACCTGGCTGATGCCGGCCGCGACGTGCTGGCGGCAGTGGCTGCTGGCGAGATCGACCCCGCGACAGGCAAGGGCCTACTCGACGCCCTCGCCGGCCTGACCCGCATTGTCGAGATCACCGAGATCGAGGCGCGGCTACGCGCCCTGGAGGAAAACCGATGACCCGAAGCCACGACCACCGCCTGCGCGAGATCGAGCGCCAGCGCCTTGCCACCAACATGCCGCACCTGACCCTCGTGCTGACCGCTGAGATCGATCAGGACGCGGCCGACTTCTACCGCTTCGCCGCTGCGCAGCCTCCTGGACCGTTGACGGTCGCCGTGGCCCGCCGGCTCCCGGAGACAGACCGATGACCGCCCGCCGTCGCGTGGAGGCCCTGGAGGCCGCCCACGATCTCGCTACACCACTGCAGCCCGTCGGCTGCGCGCTACCCCACGAGTCCGACGCCGATGCCCGGTGCCGGCTGAATCTTCCAGCCGATGCCCGCGTGATCCGCGTGCATGTTGTAGACCAGTCCACCGAGCCGAACACCACCGAGGGCCCCTAGATGCCTACCACAATTTCCGCCGCACTGGAGGGCAAAGAGCGCTTGCTCGCCTCGTGGCCGCACCGCATCGCCGGTGACGCCTTCGAGATTGTCTGGCGCGAAAAGCTCGCCGTTGATGGCTTCGAGGCCGGCCGCCGCACCATGGCCGAAGATCCCCGCTGGTCGCCCTTGGCGATGAAAGAGAACACCGCCACCGCAGCCGCCGAAGGCCTCCGCGAGCTGGGCGGGGCGCATTCCGACCTTCGCAAGCTTCGTGCCGACGCCGACGGCCACCGCCGGCAGGCCCTGGCGACCCGACCCACAGCCGACGCTAGTCAAGCACTGATCGACCTGGAGATTGCGCGCACCTTCCGCTCGCTGCCGGAGCGAGAGGCCGGCCGCGCCCGTGCCGCGCTGCGGCAGGGCAGTGACCGCGCGATGATCAAGGTCCTGATCCGCGCTTCCTCGTTTGTCAGTGGCGCCGATCCGGATGTAGTGGCCTCCGCGCAGGTGGCGCTACTCCACCGAGAGCAGCCCGACCTGGCCGAAGCATTGCAAACCCGGCAGGCCGAGCTGGCAGGCGCTGCCGAGGCGGTCGCCTGTGCGTTCGCGCTGGGCGGCGAGGCCGGCGGGGTCGCGCTGGAAGGCCGCGTGCAGGCTGCTGGCGAGGGCTGGCCCGAGCTGGTCAGCCGGCGAGAGGATTGCAGAGCGCGCGGCCTGACCCTCTGGACTTTCCCTCGTCCTGGGCGCCTTCGCTAGCAGAAGGCGCCGCCAGTTGGCTGACATCCGCGTAGTGCGCTGAGCAACCGTAGAGGGCGGGGTTGTGGACAACCTGTTTACGAAAGCCTGTCTCGCCACTGAGCGCAAGAAAAAAGCCAATAAAAACAACGAACTAAACGACGCTTTACGGCACGAAATGGTGTATAGTTGATGCACCAGGAGGGTTGATGCCATGCGCGAGAGAGAGGCTGCTTTGGCGCTTCTTCGGAAGACGTGGAACAAGCGACCGCTGCCGGTTGACCCTGTTGCGGTGGCGGAAGCGGTGAACGTCGCGGTGAAGGCCGTTCCTGCTGATGAGAGTGGCGGATACAGTGGCTATCACATCTCTGGGCCGCTACCGAAGATTGTCGTGAACATGAATGAACCCGAGACTCGCCGTCGGTTCACGGTGGCACACGAGCTTGGGCACTACGTTCTTGGACATGGTGAGAGACCGAGGGATGGTACGCGGCAGTTCAGCGCGCTGAATAGCGACCCCATTGAGGCGGCTGCCAACCGCTTCGCTGCGGAGTTGCTCATGCCGTACAAATCAGTATTGGAGCTGGTCACAGAAAAAGGCATCACTTCAGTTTCGCGTCTCGCGGACATCTACAAAGTGTCGGAGATTGCTATGAAGTACCGCTTGAAGAACTTGGGATTGATACGTTAGTCTCGCCCCTCTGGCGGGGGCGAGGGTTCATGGTGGGCAAACGTAGAAGAAAAAGTGTGCCCCGAAAAGCGCCGCAGAGAAGACCGATGCCCCCTTCTTCTGGCAAGCCAACTAGTGCTCAACAGGGCTCGAATGTTGTTAATGGGGGAGCAACGGATCTCTCCGCAGGTGTGCTTGATGAACAGCACAGGGTGGATATCGATAGCGAACTAAAGGGGGAGAAGGATCGGCGCTACATGCGTCGTGTTGTGTTCATCGTGTTCTTGTTCATGATGACCGTCGCCCTCGTGGGACTTTTCGCTTTCCTCTTTCAAGTCTGGTTTGCGAGGCCGTTCTACTTCGTAGGACTGGCAGCGACTTCCATCGCACCAATCGTGTTCTATTCGGTGACGATGGGACTGGTTGTTTCGATCGCATTGGGCTTGGGGGTTGCAATCGTTCGCATTAGCAACAATGAGACGGGGCTGCCTGGCAACGCTGCCCGGGGGGGCGACGATGATGCCTTTACAACATTCGTCCCTTTAAGCGCGCTCGTCAGGGCCTACAGAGACACTGGAGGCGGGTAGTTGTTCGTTGACCCGATGGGGTATATCGAATGGTGAGCGCAAACCCTGCTGGGACTCTCCACTCGTTGCTTCATACTTGGCGACGCGTCGGTCGGCTGCTGCGGGCAGAGCCGCGCGAGCCGGCGCACCGGGCCGCCGCCCAGCGGGTCGCCACCGCCATCATGGAGGCGTGCGACGCCGCGCACCTGGATCGCGTAGCGGCCCTGTATCACGGGGAGCTGCGCCAGCGTTAGCCGGCGCCAATCATTTTGGTGCCGGCCAAGAAGAGCAGTTTGCCTACCGCAGTAGAAATCCCCTGAGTTGCACCCTGTCTCATGGCCTCCCCGAGACGCTGCGCCAGCGTCGGGGATTCATCCTTTTGGGTGACGCCTTCGGGCACCTGGCCCAAGAGCGTCAGGCCTCGAAGTGTGAGGCGCGCTTGGGGGAACTTGCCCGCGCCGTCCATGTTTCGCATGTCCCTGCGAAAGCTCAGGAAACCTTCGGCGACCAAGAACTCGATCGTCTCTGGCCCGATGCTAGCGATGATCTTGAAGGTTTGTTCATTGTCCCCTGCGTCAAGCTCGCGCGCCACCTGCTCGCCGACCTTATGGCCGTCGAGATCCGCTGGCGTAGGAAACTGGTCGTATAGGGTGAGAAGGGTCTTGGCGACCACGCGGTTAAAGGCGTCGATGTTTTGGGGCAGCGTGTCCGACATGTCTTGCTCCAGCTGCTAAGGCAGGGGCAACCGCCCTATAAAGTTCCGGCGCCACCTGCCCGCGGAACAATGCCCCCGGCTAAAGAAAGTCGCATGAGCTACTTTTTCGGCCTTTGGGGTGGAGTGTAGGGAATGTATCCCTTATCTTTGACGGGCGTAGTGCTCCCCGTTTTGTTCGAACGGCTGGGCGGCTTGGAGGGGGAAGAGGCAGGCGGTGTCGTCGGCTTGCGGTCCTTGCTCATTAGCTGTTCACCCTGGGAATGAAGTTGGAATAGGCAAAAACGGCTGTTAGCAGGATGCCTGCAACACATGACAAGCCTGCCGCGAGGTTGATCCAGACAGTGGCCCTGATCCAACGATTATCGATGATGTCACACGGACCATTTGCGTGATCCGTCAGCAACTGTCGGAGACCCTTGTGACTAGTGTAGAAGGACACCAAGGCCAGCAACAAACTCAGAATCAAGGCGCTCCATCCCACCATTAGTGTCCACGCTAAGAATGTTGGGCGGGCGTGTCCGATTTTTTGTGTGTGAGGCGGTTTAGTCTCGGTGCTTCCGTCAAC
>ERZ761602.1302-NODE-1302-length-46105-cov-10.236764_pt1 | contig 46105 bp, 42 predicted proteins | sample MGYA00512165_ERZ761602 | MGnify/ENA primary metagenome ERZ761602 (study PRJEB28899, sample SAMN02445085) | bioreactor sludge metagenome | biome: EBPR sludge; isolation source: Thorneside wastewater treatment plant | place: Australia: Brisbane, Thorneside...
GAAAATGCCCAGTCACCACGCGAACTTGGCGAGGCCGTTGGGCTAGGTCCTGCCATGCCGTGTCGAGTTTGGGGGGCCGGACCCACGGCCTGAGGACGGGCGGCGGGAGGATCGCCCCGAGGGACTCGCGTTAGACCCCCGGATGCTCGACCTCGCCCGCCTGCAGCGCATCCACCTCCGCCGGGTCCCGCCCGGGCAGCTCCTCATGGCGGCGCTGCTGGGCCTGGACTACCGCTTCCCTCGTCGCACCGAGATCGTGGTGGAAGGCATCGATCGGATCCCCAGGGATCGCACGGTCTTCCTGGCGATGAACCACACCGACCGCTACAACTACTGGCCGATGCAGTACGCGATGCACCGCCAGGGCATCGGCTACACGGCGACCTGGGTCAAGGGCAAGTACTACCAGAACCGGGCGATGGCCTGGTTCATGGACCAGACGGGCAACATCCCGCTGCCCAGCCGGGGCTATGTGGTGGCCACCGCCTCGCAGGCGGCGCTGGGGCGCCCTCCGGACGAGGCCGAGTACCGGGTGCTGCGCGACCTGGTCGACGAGCGCGAGGTCGGCGAGGTTCCGGCCTCGCTCCAGGCCCTCTTCGAAGCCGCCGGCGGCCGGGAGGCCTGGGCCGAGGCCGAGCGCAGGCGCTTCGCGGCGATGATGCAGGAGGTGATGCGCATCACGGCCGAGGGCATGGCCCGCGGGCTGCACATCCTGGTCTTCCCCCAGGGCACCCGCAGCAAGCGCCTGTCGCGCGGGCTGACCGGCATGATGCAGGCGGCGCAGCACCTGGGGGCCGCCATCCTGCCGATCGGCTGCAACGGCAGTGACCGGGTCTACCCGGGCAACTCGCCCTCGGCGAAGGGCGGGCGGATCGTCTACCGGGTGGGGGAGGTGATGGAGCTGGACGGCCCGGAGCTGGGGCCCCACCGGATCGTGGAGCCCTTCGTACCGTTCACGGTGGAGGCCAGCCGCCGCCACGGGCAGGCCCTGCAGGCGGCCACCGATCGGGTGATGGACCGGATCGAGCTGCTGCTGGACCCGGAGTACCAGAGGGGCGAGAGCGACGGGGTCCAGGGGGTCGAGCGGTTCGTGTGAGCTTCAGCCCAGGTCCTCTTCCAGCACACCTTTGCCGCCCTTGACGAACTCGCGCAGGAAGCGCATCTCGCTGTGCTCGGCCTCCTCCGGGGCGCCGGTGAAGGCGATGCGCTTGTCGTACACCAGGGCCAGCCGGTCGGTGACGGTGAAGACGGTGTCCATGTCGTGGGTGACGACGACGCTGGTGACACCCAGGCGCTCCTGCAGTCGCAGGATCAGCCCGTTGATGCGACGGATGGTGATCGGATCGAGGCCAGTGGTGGGCTCGTCGTAGAGGATGACCTCGGGCTCGACGGCGATGGTGCGGGCCAGGGCGACCCGCTTCTTCATGCCGCCGGAGAGCTCCGACGGCTTGCGCTGGTCGATGCCGGGCATGTCGACGAGGTCGAGCACCTCGTGCACGCGCGCCTCCATCTGCTCTTCGGTGCCCCAGTTGTGCTCGCGCAGGGGGTACTTGATGTTGTCGGCGACGGTCATGGAGTCGAAGAGGGCGCCGCCCTGGAAGAGCATGGCCACTCGCTTGCGGACCTCCAACAGCTCGCGCTCCTTCATGGAGGTCACCTCCTGGCCGAAGGCGGTGATGCTGCCGCTGTCGGGACGGAGCAGGCCGATCAGCATCTTCAGGCAGACGCTCTTGCCGGTGCCGGAGCCGCCGATGATGGTCAGGGTCTCGCCCCGGCGGATCTCCAGGTCCAGCCCCCGGTAGACGACGTTCTTGCCGAAGGCCTTGTGCACGTCGGAGAAGCGGAGGATGACCTCTCCGGGTTCGCCGCGGGCGGGCTTGGGAACGGTGTCGGACACGGAGACTCAGCCGTAGATGGCCAGGAAGAGGCGGGTGAGGAAGAAGTCGCTGACCAGGATGGTGATGCTGGTCCAGACGACGGTGTGGGTGGTGGCCTGGCCGACGCCCTCGGTGCCGCCGCGGGTGTTCATGCCGACCCAGCAGCCGATGATGGCGATGAAGTAGCCGAAGAAGGCGCTCTTCATGATGCCGTGCACGAGGTCGGCGACCTCGATGGTCTCGATCATCTGCTTCAGGCCGAAGCGCAGGGTGATGCCGACCTCGGCCATGGTGATGACGATGCCGCCGAAGCAGCCGACCAGGTCGGCGATGACGGTGAGCAGGGGCAGGGCGATCACCATGGCCACCACCCGCGGCAGGACCAGCTTGCGCACCGGGTTGGCCCCCAGGGCGCGGATGGCGTCGATCTGCTCGGTCACGGCCATGCTGCCCATCTCGGCGGTGAAGCCGGCCCCGACCCGGCCACCGACCAGCAGGGCGGTGAGCACCGGGCCGAGCTCGCGCACGATGCCCAGGGAGACGAGCTTGCCGGTGTAGAGGCTGGCGCCGAAGGGCTCCAGTCCGATGGCGAACTGGCTGGCCATGACCATGCCGGTGAAGATCGCCGTCAGGAAGGTGATCGACATGCTCTGCACGCCGCCCTGGTCGAGCTGGGCGATCCACAGGCGGATCTCCCAGGGCCGGCGGAACAGCTCGCGCGTGACCTGCCCGGTGAGGATCATCACCTCGCCCAGGGACTGGAGGAAGAAGCCGAAGCCCACCGCTCAGCCCCCCTGGCTGCGGAAGCCCGCCAGCACCGACTCGAAGGCGGGCCAGCCGCTGTCGAAGGTGGTCGGGGGGGCCAGGTAGAGCAGGTCGTAGACGCACTCATCCTTCTTCAGGACGAGCACGCCGACGCGCATCGTGACCCCGTCGATGCTGGCGTCGACCACCCGCAGCCAGGCGTCTCGCCCGTCGACGGAGCGGGCCTCCTCGCGCAGGGGCTCGCCCGAGCCGATGCCGTAGACGACGGCCTCGGCCAGCTTCTGCAGGGGCCGGTCGTCGTAGCGGGTGGCGCAGTTGCTGTCGGCGTAGATGGAGGCGCCGATGCCATTGTGGAACCAGGCCCGGTCGGCCGAGCCGGCCTTGACGCTGCGCCACTCGCCCTGCGGGTCGCCCAAGGCGAAGCGGCCCTCCAGGCGGCGGGCCTCGCGGTGGCCGGTGCAGCCGCCGAGCAGCAGGGCGAGGCCGAGGAGGCGGGAGATCATGCGCGCCCCTGCAGGCTCTGCGGCCCGGTGAGGGGCAGGCCGGCGGCCTGGCTCTCTTCTTCGGTGATGGTCAAGAAGACCTCCTCCAGATCCTTGCTCTGGCTGCCGCTGAGCAGCTCGTCGACGGTGCCCAGGGCCACCAGCCGGCCGCCGTAGAGGATGCCGATGCGATCGCAGACCTCCTGCGCGACGTCCAGCGAGTGGGTGGACATGAAGACGCAGCGCCCCTGGGCGGCGAGCTGGCGGAGGCGCTCCTTGATGCGGCGGGCGCCGTGCGGGTCCAGGCCGACCATCGGCTCGTCGACGATCAGCACGGGCGGCTCGTGCAGCAGGGCCGCGGCCAGGACCAGGCGCTGCTTCATGCCGTGGGAGTAGGCCTCGATCAGCTCGTCGGCGCGGTGGCCCAGGTCGTGCTCGGCCAGCAGCAGCTCGCTGCGGGCCTCGAGCTCGCCCTCGGGGACCTGGTACATGCCGCCCACGAAGCGCAAGAACTCCCGCGCGGTGAGCTTGTCGTAGAGGTAGGGGCGGTCGGGGATGTAGCCGACCTTGCGCTTGGAGCCGACCGGGTCCTGGCGGATGTCGACGCCGTCGATCAGGATGCGGCCGCTGGTGGGCATGAGCACGCCGGAGAGCATCCGGATGGTGGTGGTCTTGCCGGCGCCGTTGGGGCCGAGAAAGCCGAAGACCTCGCCGGCGCGCACGTGCAGATCCAGGGGCTGGACCGCCTGGAAGCTCCCGTAGCGTTTCTCGACTGCCTCGACGCGGATCATATGCCCTCTCGGATCGGCCGGAACCGTAGCACGGCAGGCGCGGGCAAGACCTACCGGGCCTCGACCAGCTCGAAGGACAGCCGCCCCATAACGGCGAGGATCTCGACCTGGCGGTCCAGGTCGCCCTCGATCAGCTTGATGTGGGTGGGGTCGGCGGGCACCTGCCCGAAGGTCGGGTCGACGGCGATCCAGGCGTGGGTGTCCGGGCCGGCCAGCTCGTCGATCAGGACCTCGGGCCAGGCGTGGTAGTAGAAGGCGCCCTGCGGGCCGATCTGATCGCTGTAGACGACGCCGGCGGCGATGCGGGTGGGGATGCCGGCCGCTCGGGCGAGGGAGACGAAGAGGGCGGTGTGCTCGTTGCAGTCGCCGCGGCCGGTGCGCAGGACCTCCAGGCCCGAGGGCACGCCGAAGGTGGGGGCCTTCTCGACGTAGTCGAAGACCCAGGCGTTGAGGCGCTGCACGGCGTCGAGGCGGTCGGTGGCCCCGGCGAGGATGCTGGCGGAGCGCTGCACGACCTCGGGGTGGGTGGACTGCACGGTCGCGGTCGGCTCCAGCCAGGCGGGGTCGAGCGCGGCGTCGTCGGCGATGGCGAGCGGGCGGCGGGGGAGCTCCAGCAGCAGCGGGATCTCGACGCGGACGGTGCTGCCCTCGCGTCGCTGCAAGGGGGGCTGGTCGAAGATGCGCTCGGGCTCGACCCCCTGGATGCTCAGGTCCAGCCGCCGCAGGCTGCGCGACTCGGGCAGGCGTCCCTTCAAGGGCACGGCGCTTCGCTCGATGATGTCGACGGCCGCCTCGGAGGTAGGCATGCGCTGGGCCTCTTCGGCGGTCATGCGCACCATGGACATGCCCATCGCGCTCTCCTGTCGGATGGTCTGGCCGCCGCTGGTGACCAGCTCACGCGACTCCACCCCCTCGAAGTCGCTGCGGATCCACCAGGCCTCCTCGCCGTTCTCCAGGATCTCGACGTCTTCGACGACGTACTGGACGGTCCCCTGGGACATGGTCACGGGGCTGAAGAAGGGGACCTCCAGCCGCTTGCCGACGAAGAGCGTCTCGCGGGCGATCAGCGCCTCGAGCGAGAGCTGCACATGGGGGGGCTGGTCGATGGGGAAGCGCAGCTCGGAGGTCTCGCCGCCGCTGCTGACCTCCATGACGATCTCGTCGCCGCGGACCTCGCCCCGCGCGGAGAGGCGGACCTGGTCGCTGAGCATGAAGAAGTCGAAGTGGGTCAGGCGCCCCTGGGCGTCGGTGATGGCCGCCTGCGCGGTGATGACGTCCTGGATGGTGCCGAAGGCGGCCAGTCGGAAGCGGCTGCGGCCCTCCAGCAGCCGACCGCCGTCGGTGGTCCCCGTGTTGCGCGAGACCGCGTAGCCGACCTTCTGATCCTCGAAGAAGATGCCCATCCAGCGCTCGCTGGTGCTGCCGGTGCTGAGCGCGGCGGCGTCGATCGGCACCAGGGTGCCGCGGCCGGAGCGGTGGTCGAGGGTGAAGGCGACCAGCAGGACCAGGAAGCCGAGGAGCCCGAGCAGCTCCAGCAGGAAGAGGGGGCGAAGTCGAACCATGGACAATGTGATTATCATGCGGCGCCACACCGGAGCGTCGCCCATGTCCGCCCCCGCCACCTTCACCATCCAGCAGGTGGCCGCGTTGCCGGTGGGGGCAGGGCCCGAGGCAGCTCCAGGCCGCTGTTCCTGCCAGGGGCACGCCGAGGTGGACGCCGAGCTGGGCCTGCTCTTGCTGGTCGAGGCCGAGCTGGTCGGCCGGACCGCGCCCGAGGACGGCGAGGAGGACCCCGCCAGCGCCGAAGACCCCGAGGCGGTGCTCACCGTGGCGGCGCGGCTGGCCGCGGACCAGCTGCTGGGCCATGTGCGGCAGCACGCCGACACCATCGAGCGCTTCGTGCGCAACCCGACCCCGGGCCTGACGGCGCGGCTGCAGGGCGTCGTCCGAGAAGGCTTCCTGCAGGCCTCTCGCGAGGTGCATGCGCTGGGCTGGCGGCGCGGCCTGCGCATCGGCGTCAGCATGGACGCGGTCCTGGCCCTGCCCGACGAGGCGGTCATCGCCCACGTCGGCCGCGGGGAGGTCGCCCTCATCCACGAGGCGCTGGTCCACCGCATGACGGGCCGGCTGGAGGCCGTGCGCGACGCGCCGCCGAAGCCCTCGGCCGATCCCTTCTCCATGGTCGAGGTGGACGAACCTCCGCCCCTGCTGGGCCTGGAGGCCGACCCTCCGGCGGTCCAGGTGCTCTCGGTCGGGGTCGAGGGCGGGGACCGGCTGATCCTGCTGGGCCCGGGCTCGGTCGAGGGGCTCCCGGCCAAGGGGCTGCGCGCCGTGGTCGGCCTCGCCGACGCGAGGCAGGTCGCCGAGCACCTGCTTCGAATCGGGCCCGCGCGGGCCGGGCGACCGGGCCTGGTCGGGGTGGTGCAGCACGGGAGCTCGGCCCAGGCCTCGCAGGATCGCCTCGCGGTGCTGCGCGGCATCAACATCTTCCGCTGGTGCACGGACGAAGAGCTGCTGGAGCTGGCGGGCCTCGCCCGTCCGCAGCGCTACCGGGCCGGCGAGCTGCTGCTACGCCAGGACACGCTCAACAACACGCTCTTCCTGCTGGTCAAGGGCGCGGTCACGGTGGTCAAGGACGGCCAGGACATCGCCCGCACCGCGGAGGGCACGGTCTTCGGCGAGATGAGCATGCTCGACGAGCCGCGGGCCAGCGCGACGGTGCAGGCCGAGACGGACGTCGAGGTGCTCACCATCCAGCGCGAGGACTTCCTGCGGGCCCTGAAGCGCGACGGCTCGATGGCCGTCAAGGTGCTGTGGAGCCTGCTGTTGAGGGTGTCTTCGAACCTGCGGGCGACCTCGCGGCGCCTGGCGGCCATGACGGCGGCCAGCAGCAGCGGTCATGGCGATCAGGAGCCGACATGAGCGTGATCCAGACCTGGGCGGCCACCGATGTGGGCCGGGCCCGGAAGGCCAACGAAGACAGCTACCTCGACGTCCCCGAGCTCGGCCTGGTCGCCGTCGCCGACGGGATGGGCGGCTACAAGCGCGGGGATGTGGCCAGCGAGATGGCCTGTCGGGTGCTGCGCGAGTCGGTCGAGCAGGGCGCCGATCTGCTGGCGGCCTACCGGGCGGACCCCAGCGAGCTCCGCCGCGAGGCGGTGATGGAGATGCTGGAGACGGCCGTGCAGCAGGCCTGCCGCCAGATCCACGACGCCTCCCTGGGCGAGGGGGGCGAAGGGGGCCGGATGGGCACGACCATGGACGCCGTGCTGGTGGTCGGAAGCACGGCCTTCCTGGTCCATGTCGGCGACGGGCGGGTCTACCTCTGGCGCGGGGGCGAGCTGCACTCGCTGACCGAGGACCACACCCTGGTCCAGCAGCAGCTCAACGAGGGCCTGATCGACGAGGCCCAGGCCCGCAGCGCCAAGAACAAGAACGTGATCACCCGGGCCCTGGGGGTCTTCGCCTCGGTGCTGATCGACTCGCTGGTCTTCGAGGTCGATCCGCGGGACCGCTTCCTGCTCTGCTCGGACGGCCTGCATCGCTACATCGGGCGCCGCGAGCTGGGGCTGTTGATCGAGCAGCACGGACCCGAAGCGGCCAGCCGCCTCTTCATCCAGACGGCCAACGAGCGGGGCGGGCGGGACAACATCACCGCGGTGATGGCCCAGTTGGCCTCGCCCCAGACCGAGGTGGGGGCCGAGGACGACCGCACCCGCCAGCGGATGGCGGTCCTGCGGCAGGTGGACATCTTCCAGTCCTGCACCTACCGGCAGCTCCTGGAGTTCGCCCTGCGGGCCCGTGACGTCGAGGTCGGTCCGGGCGCGGTGCTCTTCGAGGACGGCCAGCCCGGCGAGGAGTTCTTCGTGGTCGTGGCCGGCAACGTGGCGATCGAGAAGGGCGGCACCCGGCTGGCCTCCCTCGGTCCCGGCCACTACTTCGGCGAGCTGGTGCTGATCGACCGGCCGGTGCGCTCGGCGACTGCCCGCTCGGTGACCGCCTGTCGGCTGCTGGTGATCGACCGGACCTCGTTCCTGCGGCTGATCCGGCAGGACACGGCCCTGGGCGCCGCGGTGCTGATGCAGATGCTGCGGAAGGTGGCGCAGCACCTGCGCCTGACCAACGAGCGCCTGGTCAGCGAGACGATCACGCTGGACGAGCTGGACGTCGAGCCGCTGGGCTGAGGCGCCCGGACGACGGCCTGGCGCTCAGCGCAGCGCCTCGCCCATGCGCTCGGTGCGGATGCGCCCCAGCAGCGGCAGGCCTGGCTGGCACTGGTCGTAGGAGAGCCAGACGAAGCGCGACTTGCCCTTGATGTTGCGCAGCGGCACCGGTCCCCAGACCCGCGAGTCGGCGCTGTGGTCGCGGTTGTCGCCCATGGCGAAGACGTGGCCCTCGGGGACGGTGTAGGGCCCGAAGTCCGGCATCCGGGCGGCGTAGCGGCGGGTGGTGAGGACGGCGTGGTCGGTGTCGCCCAGCGCCTCGTCGTGGAGGGTGGTGGGGAAGGGGTCGCAGCGGTCGTCGACGAACTCGAACTCGCCCTTGGTGGTTTGGGCCTGCACCTGCCCGTTGAGCATCAGCACGTTGTCCCGGACCTCGATCACGTCGCCGGGCAGCCCGACCACGCGCTTGACGTAGTCGATGGTGATGCCGGGAACCGGGATGTCGATCCAGTGGCCGACGCCGGGCTCGCCGGTGATCGGGTCCATGTCCGAGCCGGGGTAGGCGAAGACGATGATGTCGCCGCGGTCGGGAAGGCTGAGCTCGCCCACGGGGATGCGGGTCAAGGGCCAGCGCATGCCGTAGCTGTACTTGGTGACCAGGATGTGGTCCCCGATCGCCAGCGTCGGCACCATCGAGCCGGAGGGGATGCGGAAGGGCTCGAAGAGCACCGAGCGGATCAGCAGCACGACCAGGATCGCCGGGCCCCAGGTGCTGACGAGGTCCCAGACCCAGTCGCCGAGGCGCTGCATGGCGGTGCGGTCTTCGGCGTCGGGGGGGAGTGGATTTCCGGGTGATTCCATCAGCCTCGGGGCGGGCCGCGGGCGCAGGGGAGGAGCGAGGCCCAGGCGAGGTGGCCGCATATCAAGAATCGTAGAGGGGCGGGCGAGCCCCGTGGACCGGCGATACCATGGGGCCGTGTTGGACCAGATCGAGCTCTCCCTGCGCGCCCGGCCGGGTCGCCCCGTCCAGGGGATCGGGCTGGGCGTAGCGCGCGCGGCGGTGGCGGCGGTGATCAACCCGCAGGCGGAGCTGCTCTTCATCCGGCGGGCCGAGCGGGTCGGAGATCCCTGGAGCGGCCACGTGGCCTTCCCCGGGGGCCGGGCCGAGGCCGGCGACGAGGGGCCGGTGGGCACGGCCGTGCGCGAGACGGTCGAGGAGGTCGGGCTGGCCCTCCCCGACGCCGGCAGGCTGCTCGGGCCGCTGGACGAGCTGCTGGCCCCGGTGCGGCGAGGCCCTCCGCAGCTGGTCATCTCGCCCTTCGTCTTTCACCTCCAGCGCCTACAGCCGCTGCGGCCCAACGTCGAGGTCGCCTCGGTACACTGGCTCTCGCTGGAGCGGCTGGCGATGGGAGAAGGGAGGAGCAGCTTCGACCTGGAGTGGGGCGGCGCGACCCTGCGGATGCCCTGCATCGAGCTCTCCGGGCTGCGGATCTGGGGCCTCACCCTGCGCATGCTCGACGACCTGCTCGAGCGCATGGGCGGGCAGACCAGCCCGGATGTCGAGCTCCTTCACGGTGAGGATCCCCGCCGATGAGCCTGCTGCTCTCCCTGGCCGTGCTGGCCTCTCCCGCCGCGGCCACCGAGCGGGCGCCCTTCGTCACGGCTGCTCCCGGCGCGCTCTGTGCGACGCCTCTCCTGCTCCAAGGGCTCCTGCCGGTCGGGCCCGAGCCTCTCCCGCCTCCCGGCGCGGTCAAGCAGCAGCGCGAGGCCATCGAAGGGGTCACGCAGGTCCGCGGCTCGGCCAATTTCGCGGTCAAGTGGGGGGCCGCGGCGGCCGTGGACGAGGCCCAGGTCCAGGTCCTGCTGGAGGGCATGGAGCAGGCCTGGAGCGTGCAGATGGTGGAGATGGAGCACCCCGAGCCCTACGGGACCGGGACCTACCTGCTCAACGTCTACATCGAGGACACGGGCCTGGTCTGGACCTCGGGCGGCTCCTCCTACGAGCTGCGCGGCTCGGGCGCGGCCGGCTACTACACCACCGATCCGGAAGGCCACCCGATGCTGGTGATGTCCAGCTACGCGCTGGGGACGGCCGACTACACCCGGGCGGTGGCCGCCCACGAGCTCTACCACGCGGTCCAGGCCGGGATGGGCGCCTACCCCTACCGGGATCGGGCCGCCTGGTACTGGGAGGCGACCGCCAGCTGGATGGCGGGCGAGGTCTTCCCCGACATCCCCAGCTACGCCGACTTCCTCTTCGGCTATGCCCTGCTGCCCTGGCTGCCGCTGGCCTTCTTCGACTATCCGGACACCGGCGCCTTGCAGGAGTACCGCCAGTACGGGGCCTTCATCCTGCCGCGCCACCTCTCCGAGGTCGCCGCCGACTGGTCGGTGGTCCGCGACTCCTGGACCCGGCCCGACCCGGGGGGCGACCCCGTCCTGGCCCTGGACGAGGCGCTGCTGGCCTACGACACGACGGTCGCTGACGAGCTGGCCGCGATGACGGCGCGGCTGGCTGCCTGGGACTACCGGGACGGGGAGGTCTACCGCGCCAATGTCGAAGGCTACGGCAGCTACTACCCCGACGGGGACCGGCTCCAGGGCGAGGTGGGCGCCGCGGGCACCGACGGGTGGGTCCAGCCCGACGCCGATCAGCTCCCTCGGGCGACCGGGAGCAACCTGGTCTCCATCGCCGCCGCGGCAGAGGATCGCACCCTGGAGCTCCAGCTCGATGCCCAGGGCGAGGCGGGCAGCGAGGCGATGTGGAGGGTCATCCTGGTGGAACCCTCCTCCACGGGGCCGAGCTATCGGTCGGTCGAGCTGGAGGAGGGCGCGGCCTCGGTGCTGCTGCCGGCCGGCGTGGAGACGCGCTGGCTGGCGGTCACGGTCGACTCTCAGGCGCGCGACGCCGACGAGGTCTTCGCCTGGAGCTACCGGGTGGGGGCGGTCGAGGAGGAGCCCGCTGGGGAAGACACGGGCCTGCCTGCCGGTGAGGGGGGCGGGGGTGAGCCGATCCGGGCCTGCGGCTGCGCCTCGGGCGGAGGCCCGGCGGGGCGCTCCTGGCTGGCGGTGCTGGTCGGCCTTGCGGGGCTGGCGGTGGCCCGCAGGGGCTCAGGGCTCGGCTGACCGGGCCAGGCGGTGGGCGTCCCGGCGAAGCTGCTCCAGGCTGTCCTCGTCGCTGGGGTAGAAGCCGCGGACGACGCCGGCGGGGTCGATCAGCAGGATGCGCTCGCTGTGAGCGATGGCGGGGACCTCGCCCGAACGATCGACGACCTCGGCCACCTGTTGGAAGTCGGCGATCACCTGCCGGACCTGCTCGGGATCACCGGTCAGGAACTGCCAGCCTGGCAGCTGCGCGCCCCAGCGCTCGGCGTAGGCCGCCAGCTGCGGCACCCGATCCCACTCGGGATCGACGGTGATGGAGACGAGCACGATCGGGTGGCCGCCGAGGGCCTGGGCGGGCAGGTTGCGGCGGAGCCAGGCCATCCGGGCGCTGAGCAGCGGGCAGACGTCGGGGCAGCGCGTGAAGATGAAGTTGACCAGCACCACCTGGCCGCGCAGATCGAGGCTGGTGAGGGTCTGATCCTGCTGGTTGAGCAGGGAGAAGCCGGGGAGGGGGGTGTAGCGCTCCAGCGCGGGAGGGCTGCGCCACCACACGGCCATGGCCGGCAGCGCGAGCAGCAGCACGGCGAGGAGGGCCCAGGCCCAGGGTCGGCCGAACATCGGGCCGTGGGCGTCGGTGGGCGGGCTCACAGCCAGTGATCGAGGACCATGGCCGTCATCAGGACCGTCATGTACAGCAGGGTCAGGCGGAAGTAGCGGCTGGCCCAGCGCGCCTCGCCCTGGTTGCGCCAGCCGTCGAAGGCCGAGTAGACCAGCACCGCCCCCATGGCCGATCCGGCCACCGCGGTCGGCAGGCCGGCGACCCCCATCCAGACCAGCAGCAGCGGGGTCGGGAAGAGGCCCAGGGAGTAGATGAGCATCTGCAGGCGGGTGGACTCGATGCCGTGCTCGACGGGGTGGACCACCAGGCCGGCGCGCGTGTACTCGTCGGCGCGGAAGATGCCGATCGCCAGCGAGTGCGGGACCTGCCAGAGGAAGAGGATCCCGAAGAGGACGAAGGCGGGCGGATCGATGCTGCCGGTGGCGGCAACCCAGCCGATCACCGGGGGCAGGGCGCCCGGCACGGCGCCGACGAGCACGCTGAGGCTGCTGGTGCGCTTCATGGGGGTGTAGACGAGCACGTAGAGCAGCAGGGCGACGGCGGCGAGCAGGCCGGCCAGCGGGGGGACGGTCAGCGAGAGGACGGCGATCGAGACGAAGCTGAGGGCGAGCCCGACCCCAAGGGCGAGGGCGGGCTTCATCCGGCGCTGGGGGAGGGGACGCGAGGCGGTCCGGGCCATGCCGCGGTCGGTCTCGCGCTCCAGGTAGCAGTTCAGGGCGTTGGCGCCGGCTACGACCAGCATCGTGCCGCCGATGCCCAGCAGGGCGCGGGCGGCGCTGACCGGGACGGGCGCGAGGGCCATGGCCCCCCCGGCGGTGAAGAGCACCAGCGTCGAGAGGCGCGGCTTGGTCAGCGACAGGATGTCGCGCAGGACGCCAGGAGCGTCGCTGTCGAGGGACAGGCCGGCCTGCCGGGCGACGGCGGGCCCGGTGGCATGGGCGGCGGCGTGGGAGGGGGAGTCGTTCTCCATTGGCGCCTTCTCACCGCCGGACCTGGGCTTGTCAAGGTGCCGGTGTTCGGGAGGTGTGTGGCACTTGAAAAGGCCCTGGCACGCTTGCCGGGCCAGCGTTAGGCGCGCTCCTTCCTTTGTGTGGGGCCTGCTGTGAGCACTCCGAGCCAACCCAGCCACGCCGATCACGCCGATCACCCCGCCGAGCTCCCGTGTGAGCCCGACGAGGTGCCGGTGCGCTTCCTCGTGATCGTCTCGGCGGCGGTCACGGCCATCGCCCTCGGCCTGATCGCTACCGGCGTCTGGCTGTTCAACATGGAGGCCGCCTCGCAGTTCGCGGCCAAGGGCTACCCGGTCGCTGAGGTCGCTGCTCCGTGATGCGGCTTGGGGCACTCTTGCGGCCTCTGGCGGCCGCGCTGCTGCTGCAGTGGGGGCTCTCGTCCGCCACGGCCGCAGGCGCGGGTGCCTCCACCGCAGCGGGCGGCGGCCTGGCCGTGCCCGAGGCGATGCAGGCGATCACCGTGGAAGAGCGCCTGGGTGCCTCGATCGACCCTGAGCTCCGCTTTCGGGACCACCAGGGTCGGGATGTGCGCCTCGGCGACCTGCTCCAGGGAGACAAGCCGGTCCTGCTGACCCTGAACTACTACGGCTGCGCCACCCTCTGCAGCGTGCAGCTCAATGGGGTCGTCGCTGGCCTGCGCGAGCTCGACTGGACGGCGGGCGACGAGTTCCGCATCGTCACGGTCAGCATCGACCCCGACGACGACGTCGAGCTGGCGCGGACCAAGCGCCTCGCCTACCTGGACAGCTATGGGCGCGGCGAGGCCGTGGACTGGCACTTCCTGGTCGGAGAGCAGAGCCAGATCCAGGCGCTGGCCGCCCAGGTGGGCTTCGGCTACCGCTACGATCCCGTGCAGGACCAGTACGCGCACGCTGCGGCGGTGATGCTGCTGGCGCCCGATGCCACGGTGGCCCGCTACCTCTACGGGGTGCAATACAGCGCCCGCGACCTGCGCTTCGGCCTGATGGAGGCCGCAGCCGGAAGGGTCGGCAGCGTAGCGGACCGCCTCATCCTCTCTTGTTTCCACTACGATGCTGCGCTTGGCCGCTACGGCGTCTTCGCGCAGGGCATCATGCGCCTCGGTGGCGCGGTGGGTGTCCTCGTCCTCGCCAGCCTCGGCATCGTCCTCTGGCGTCAGGAGCTCCTCCCCAAGGGAAGAGCGACCGACGCAGCCCCAACGGAGCTCACCTCGTGACCTTCGCATCCATCATGCACCTCGTGGGTCTGGCGGGGGCGCCTCAGCGCGCCTTCGGCAGCTTGCTGAACGCCACCGGCGACGCCATCCCCCTGACGCCGCGGTGGTGGATGCCCGAGAGCGCCTCGACCTTCTCGCACGAGGTGGACCGGGCGTTCGCGGTGATCTACTGGCTCGACGTGATCTTCTTCCTGTTGATCATCGGGGCGATGGCCTTCTTCACCTTCGCCTACCGGCGCAAGCGTGCGGACCAACGGACCAGCCCGGTCAAGGGCAGCCACTCGCTGGAGATCGCCTGGAGCGTGATCCCGGGGCTGTTCCTGCTGGTGTTCTTCGGCATGGGCTTCGTCACCTACATGGACATGCAGGTGCCGCCCGCGGACTCGATGCACATCCGCGTGACCGGCCAGAAGTGGAACTGGGGCTTCGAGTACCCCGAGCAGGGCATCAAGCTCAGCAGCGCCGACGGCCTCGTGGTGCCCTCCAACACGCCGGTCCGCCTGACCCTGACCTCGGTGGACGTGCTTCACAGCTTCTTCATCCCGGACTTCCGGACGAAGAAGGACGCCGTGCCCTCGCGCTACACCTCGCTCTGGTTCGAGGCCAAGCGCCCCGGTGAGTACCAGATCTACTGCACCGAGTACTGCGGCGACGACCACAGCCGGATGACCAGCAAGGTCATCGCGATGGAGCCCGCCGCCTTCCGCGAGTGGGTAGCGGACAAGAAGAACGCCAGCGCCAGCTTGACCCCGGTCGAGCGCGGCCAGCAGCTGTGGACCACTCAGGGCTGCGCTGGCTGCCACTCGATCGACGGGTCGGCCCTGATCGGCCCCAGCCTGAAGGGCAAGTACGGCGCGCAGGAGTCCCTCGCCGATGGAAGCAGCGTCCTGGTGGACGATGACTACATCCGCGAGTCCATCCTCGCCCCCAACGCCAAGATCGTCGCGGGTTTCGCCGGCCAGATGCCGCCCTACGTGGGCCGCCTCCAGGACGACGAGATCAGCGCCCTCATCGACTACATCAAGACACTCAAGTAGGGAGCGTGGATGTCTGCCACCACCGGTGACCTCGCGTCTACCCACGGGCACGGCGAGGAGTCCTATCTGACGGCCAAGAGCGGCATCGCTAGCTGGCTGTTGACCGTGGACCACAAGCGCATCGGGATCATGTACCTCGGTGCGATCCTGTCCTTCTTCATGATCGGCGGCCTGATCGCCCTGGCCTTCCGGCTGGAGCTGGCCACCGCCCAGCCGGACCTCTTCTCCGGCAACGTCTACAACCGGCTGTTCACCCTGCACGGCGCCATCATGGTGTTCCTGGTGCTGGTGCCCTCGATCCCGGCCTCCCTGGGCAACTTCGTGCTGCCCTTGATGCTGGGCGCCAAGGACGTGGCCTTCCCCAAGCTGAACCTGCTCAGCTTCCACATCTACATCGTGGGCGCGCTCTTCCTGGTCTACACCCTGCTCTCGGGCGGCGTGGAGACGGGCTGGACCTTTTACACGCCCTACAGCTCGACCACGGACAGCTCGGTCGTCTCGGCGCTGCTGGGCGCCTTCATCCTGGGCTTCAGCTCGATCCTGACCGGCATCAACTTCATCGTCACGATCCACAAGATGCGGGCCCCCGGCCTGACCTGGGCGCGCCTGCCGCTCTTCGTCTGGGCCTCGTACTCGACCAGCATGATCCAGGTCCTGGCCACCCCGGTCATCGCCATCACCCTCTTCCTGCTCGTCTTCGAGCGGACCATGGGCATCGGCATCTTCGACCCGGCGCTGGGCGGCGACCCCGTGCTGTTCCAGCACTTCTTCTGGTTCTACAGCCACCCCGTCGTGTACGTCATGATCCTGCCGGCCTTCGGGGTCATCTCCGAGACGGTCTCGATCAACAGCCGCAAGCACATCTTCGGCTACTCGGCCATCGCCGCCAGCTCGATCGCCATCGCCGCCATCGGCTTCCTGGTCTGGGGCCACCACATGTTCGTGTCGGGGCAGTCCGACATGGCCGGCACCATCTTCAGCTTGATCACCTTCGGCGTGGCCGTTCCCACGGCCATCAAGGTCTTCAGCTGGGTGGCCACCATGTACAAGGGCAGCATCGAGCTCAACACGGTGATGCTCTACACGCTTTCCTTCCTCTTCATCTTCGCCATCGGCGGGCTGACCGGGTTGTTCCTGGCCACGCTGGCGGTGGATGTGCACATGCACGACACCTACTTCGTCGTGGCGCACTTCCACTACGTGATGATGGGCGGCACGCTGATGGGCTTCATCGCGGGCATCCACCACTGGTGGCCGAAGATCACCGGTCGGATGTACCCGGAGGGCCCCGCCAAGATCGGCGCCTGGCTGGTCTTCATTGGCTTCAACCTGACCTTCTTCACTCAGTTCGTGGCCGGCTCGCGCGGTATGCCCCGTCGGTACCACGAGTACGCCCCTGAGTTCGAGATCTGGCAGTTCTGGTCGACCGTGGGCTCCTTCGTGCTGGCGGCGGGCCTCTTCCTGACCCTGGGCTACCTCCTGTGGTCGCTCAAGGGTGGGGCCAAGGCCCCGCGCAACCCCTGGGGCGCCAAGTCGCTGGAGTGGCAGACCGAGTCGCCGCCCATCGAGCACAACTTCCACGCGCAGGTCATCTGCCGCACCGGTCCCTACGATTTCGAAGAGATCGATCACTCCAAGGCGTGATTCATGAGCACCGGAAACGAAACTGAGTCGGAGGTTGCCGCCGGGCACGGCGAGCATCCTGCCTTCCTGGCCCACCACTTCCACGATGCCGCGCAGCAGAAGTCTGCTGTAAAGCTGGGGATGTGGGCCTTCCTGGTCCAGGAGATCCTGTTCTTTGCAGGGCTCTTCATGGCCTACTTCGCCTTCCGGGCCTTGTACCCGGAGACCTGGCTGGTCGCGCACGAGCTGCTCGACAAGCGCATGGGCGCGTTCAACACCGTCGTGCTGCTCTTCAGCAGCCTCACGATGGCCCTCGCGGTGCGCGCTTGCCAGCTGGACGACATCAAGGGCAGCATCCGCTACCTGTGGATCACCATCGCCTGCGCGCTGGGCTTCATGGTGGTCAAGTACTTCGAGTACTCGCACAAGTTCCACCTGGGGCTGCTGCCGGGCAAGTACTACAGCTACGACGGCATCGAGGGCGGCGCCCCCGAGCTCTTCTTCAGCGTGTACTTCATGATGACCGGCGTGCACGGCCTCCACGTCGTCATCGGCGTCGGCATCATGGTCTGGCTGATCTTCGGACCGCTCCGGCAGGGCAAGGTCAGCAGCAAGTACTACGCGGTCGTCGAGAACACGGGCCTGTACTGGCACCTCGTCGACCTCATCTGGATCTTCCTCTTCCCCCTCCTGTACCTGGTCCGCTGAGGTCCTCGGAGTCGTTGATGTCCAGCAGCCACACTGCCCATGGTCACGAAGAGGGTGAGCACATCTCCTCGATGTCCACCTATCTCAGCATCTTCGGTGCCTTGCTCGGGCTCACCGTCCTGACCTTCGCGGTCTCCTATGCCGAGCTGCCGGGCAGCTGGAGCATCGTGGCCGCCATCGGCGTGGCCTCGGTCAAGGCCTTCCTGGTCGCCGGCTGGTTCATGCACCTGAAGTACGACGCCCGCTTCAACGTGCTGGTCTTCCTCTCGGCCTTCTGGTTCATGGCGGTATTCTTCGGGTTCACCCTGACGGATCTGACCACCCGAGGGGCCCTCTTCGACTACCTGGACAACCACGCCGCCCATGCTGAAGCCGGGAAGAAGTACGGCTCGCCCTCGACCTTCAAGGAGGGGCACAGCGGCGGGCACTGAGGCAGCGATGAGCGCTTCCGGACAAGGGGACGAGGTCGAACCGAGCGAGCCAGCTCGCTGCGAGTGCGGCCACGATCGGGACCACTTCATGGTCTCCCCCGAGCCGCAGTACAGCGGGCTGGACTGGTTCTGGGTCCTCTTCGGCATCACGACGGTGCCCCGGGAGATTCAGTTCCGCTGTCGGCGCTGCAAGGTCTGCTTTGACCGCACGCAGGACGAGCGGATCATGAAGCGCTTCGTCTGAGGGGGGCCGGTGGCGCTCCGCCGGGCTAATTGCTGCGCCTTGTGCGAGTCGTCCCCTCCTCCCGGAGTTCCCCATGAAGGCACCGATCCGAGTCGCCGTCACCGGCGCAGCCGGCAACATTGGCTACGCCCTCCTCTTCCGCATCGCCTCGGGCGACTGCTTCGGGAAGGACCAGCCGGTCATCCTGCAGCTGCTCGAGATCACGCCGGCCCTGCCCGCCCTGGACGGCGTGGTGATGGAGCTGCTGGACGCCGCCTTCCCGCTGCTGCACGGCGTCGTGACCTCCGACGATCCCAATGTGGCCTTCGATGGCGCCAACCAGGTCTTCCTGGTCGGCAGCCGCCCCCGCACCGCCGGGATGGAGCGGGCCGACCTGGTCAAGGTCAACGGCCCGATCTTCACCGGGCAGGGCAAGGCCATCAACGCCAAGGCGGCGGACGACGTCCGCGTCGTGGTGGTGGGCAACCCCTGCAACACCAACGCGCTGATCGCCATGAGCAACGCGCCCGACATCCCCCGCGAGCGCTTCAGCGCCATGACCCGGCTGGACGAGAACCGGGCCAAGAGCCAGCTCGCCTCGCGGGCGGGCGTCACGGCCGGGCGGGTCACGAACCTGGGCATCTGGGGCAACCACGGCCCGACGATGTTCCCGGACTTCCGCAACACGTTGATCGACGGCGCGCCGGTGGTCGGCACGCTCGACTCCGACTGGCTGCACGGCGACTTCATCAAGACGGTGGCCACCCGGGGCGGGGCCATCATCAAGGCGCGCGGGGCCAGCAGCGCCGCCAGCGCCGCCGCCGCGGCTATCGACCACATGGCCACCTGGCAGAACGGCACCGCTCCGGGCGACTGGACCAGCATGGCGGTGGTCTCGCGGGGCGAGTACGACGTCCCCAAGGGGCTGATCTTCTCCTTCCCCGTGCGGGTCCAGGGTGGAGAGTGGAGCATCGTCGAGGGCCTGGACCTCGACGAGTTCGCCCGCAAGAAGATCTCCGCCAACTTCGATGAGCTCGAAGAAGAGCGCGCAGCCGTCGCCGATCTGCTCTGAGCCGGCCCCCTCCGGGGGCTGCATGTCAAATCCTCCGCCACCGGTTCGGTGACGGAGGATTTTGCTTGTGTGGGGCTCGCGCTTTTGACATTCTGGAACCAACCCATCCCCAGCCTCTCGGAGGAACTCATGTCCTCGTCTCGTCTCATCGGCCTGCTCGCCCTCACCTCCATCAGCCTCAGCGCCTGCAGCGACCATGGCTTCAACAGCACCGGCAAGGAGAACGTCGCCGAGCTGCCGGCCATCTCGGTGACCCCGGGGTTGATCGACTACGGCAACATGACCGCCACCGCCGAGGTGAGCGTCGAGACCTTCGAGATCAAGAGCGTCGGAGGCGCGGACCTGACCGTCGAGAACATCGAGCTCTTGGGCGACACCAGCAGCTTCTCGGTGTTGACCATGGAGAGCGCCTTCGTCCTGCCGCCGGGCGCCAGCCAGACCATCGAGGTGGCCTTCTCGCCGATGGGAGCCTACTCCCAGATGGCCCAGGTGCTGGTCTCCAGCGACGACCCCCTCAACCCGCAGGCCCTGGTCGAGCTGGTGGGCGCGGGCGCCGTGCCCGAGCTGGAGATCCAGCCGGATCCGGTCGACTTCGGCACCGGCGTGGTCGGCTGCGACGAAGAGCTGGACGTCTACCTGACCAACGTGGGCAACGACACGCTGGTCATCAGCTCCATCGGCCACACCAGCGATGTGACCGGGGTCTTCTCGCCGCTGGGCTCCCCCACGCTGCCGCTCAGCCTGGAGCCGGGCGAAGAGGCCCAGGTCCTGCTCGGGTTCCTGCCCGAGTCGGTGCGCAGCTACTCGGGCTCGCTGGTCGTGCAGTCCAATGAACCCCTGGGTGAGCGCACCGCGACCATCGCCGGCGCGGGCTCCTACGGCCCCGACCAGATCGACAGCTGGGAGATCCCCGAAGAGCCCCCTTCGGACATCATGTTCCTGGTCGACCAGAGCTGCTCGATGGACGACGACGCGGTCAGCCTGGGCACCAACTTCGGCACCTTCATCACCCAGCTGAACACCTACACCACCGACTGGCAGATCATGGTCGTCAACGACGACAACGGCTGCAACAACAGCGGGATCCTGACCTCCGCGACCTCCGGCTACACCTCGACCTTCAGCAGCGCCGTCCGCAACGGCGGCGGGTCCTACACCGAGTCCTTGCTGACCGTCGGCGCCAGCGCGGCCGAGAAGTCCGGCTCGACCGGCTGCAACGCGGGCTTCATGCGCCCGACGGCCATGATGCACCTGATCATGGTCAGCGACGAGCCCGAGCAGTCCTACGGGAGCTGGTCCAGCTACGTCGACCGCATGATCGCCGCCAAGGGCACGGCCTCGATGGTGCGCGTCTCGGCGATCGCCGGGCCGGTGGGTCGCTCCTCCTGCGCGGATCAGGGCACGGGCTACGACGAGGCGGTCACCGCGACCGGCGGCGTCTTCCTGGACATCTGCAGCACCTGGGCGACCTCCGCCAACCTGGCCCTGCTGGCCGAGGCCAGCGTCAGCCAGGACACCTACGCGCTCTCCCTCGAGCCGGTGCCCTCGACGATCGAGGTCTTCGTCAACGGCAGCCCGGTCACCAGCGGCTGGACCTACGACTCCTCGACCAACGAGGTCGTCTTCAACACGGGTGTCCCCGCCGACGGCGACTCGGTCGACATCGAGTACTCCCTGCCCGGCACCTGCGACTGAGCGGTACGTCCCCCGAATGAGCCGCCTGACCATCCTGGGCCTGGGGCCCGCGCGCCCCGAGCAGATGACGCTCGAAGCCCGGGAGGCGCTGGCCCAGGCGGTCGCGTCAGGCGCCCGTGCCTATGGGCTCGCCCACGCCCGAGCCCTGGTCGAGGCCGTCGAGCCGCGGCTCGTCATTCACGAGCTGGACTACCTCTACCGCCTGCCTGGGGTCGACCGCCCGGTCGCCTACCGCGACCTCGCCACCATGCTGGTCCGACGGGCCTTCGAGGACCAGGTCGAGGTGCTCTACCTCGTCGCCGGCAGCCCCCTCTTCATCAACGACGCGGTCCTCCAGATCCGCCGGCTCTGCCAGCAGCGGCAGCTGCCCCTCCGCCTGATCCACGGCATGTCCTTCGTCGAGCTGGTGCTGCAAGGCGTCTACTGGACCGGTCATCGGGGCCTGCAGCTCCTCTCCGCCTGGAACGTGGCCCGGGACGGCATGGAGCTGCAGACCGACCGCCCGGCCCTGCTCTGCCAGCTGGGCGAGTTCTCGGTCGGCGGGGAAGCCCTGGCGACCGATGGCAGCGTGGGTGTGCTGGTCGAGCTGCGCGACCGGCTCGCCAGCAGCTACCCCCTCGACCACCCCGTCGCGGTCCTGGCCTCCTCCGGCCACCCCGACTACCTCCCCCAGACCCGCCAGATTCCGCTCTCCGCGTTGGCCGACGAGCCCGTGCCCGTCTACAGCAACCTCTGGGTCCCGGCCATCGGCGGCCCCGCCGTCGAGTCCGAGGTCGCCAGTGGCTGAGGCCCTGACCCGACTGCGGCCCCTGGGCCCCTTCCCGCCGTGGAGCGCAGCGCGGTCGGGCAGCACCTTGGACCTGGGCGCCCTGATGCGCGACCAGCTCCTCCAGCGCCGCGCGCTCTGGGGTCCGCTGCGTCGGCTGCTGCAGTCCCGCCTCGCCCAGGCCATCGAGGCCAGCCAGTGGAGCCGGTCGGCCGAGCTGCTGGGGATGTGGCTGCACACCTGGCCGGTCGGCGCGATGGTCGACCCGGCGGTCAGCGAGTGGATGACCTGCCCCTCGGTGGAGTCTCTGGCCACCCTGGCCCGGGCCTCTGAGCTCGCCTGCGCCGCGCTTGGCTGGCCGACCGTCCCTGGCCTGCCCTGGCCCGACCCCCCCGCCGAGTGGCTGCGGACCCAGCTCGCCGAGCAGGGCGTTCCGCTGGTCGGGCGAGGGGAGGGCGACGGCCGACAGCGCCTGATCGACGCGCTCGGCCTGACGCTGGAGCGGGACGAGGGCTGGCCCGACGAGCTGCTCGCGGTCGAGTCGATCCCTGGCGAGGCGCTCATCTCGCGTCGGGCCGAGCTGGCTCGCCGCCTCGTCCGCGGCGAGCTGGGCGCCGTTCAGCTCACCAGCCCCATCCCGCCCTCCCCCCTGGCCGCGCTGGCGATCGGCGAGCTGCGGATGGAGGGCAGGCACCAGCGCGCCTTCGAGGCCTGGGGTCCGGCCGGGCTGCGGGTCGAGGGCTTCGTGACCCTGGCCGAGCTGCTCGGCGCCGCTCCCCCGGGCGAGCCCGGCCCCGTGCTGATCCCGACCGGTGACTGCCTGCTGGCTCCAGGAACGCCGGCCAGCCTGCGGCGAGGCCAGCCCGAGACCGTCGGCTGGCTGCTCTGGGAGGCCCCCTTCCGCCCGGTCCCCGTCCACCCTCTCGCCGTCGAGGTCTTGCGCGCCCTGGACGGCGTGGCCACCGCCCCTCAGCTCTGTGCCACGCTCGAGCTCAGCGAGGACCAGCTCCAGCCCGTGCTCGACGCCCTGGTCTCGGTGGGCGCGGCGACGGCCGCCTGAGCCCCTTCGCCGACCGCCCCCGCTACTTCAGCAGGGAGGGCAGGTAGCCCTCGGGCACCGGCAGGCCGCAGAGCTCCAGCACCGTCGCGCCGATCTGGGCGAGGCCCCCGATGCGCTCGGGGCTGGGGCCGGCGTTGATGACGCGGCTGTGGGCGAAGTCGACCAGCACGACCGGCACCGGGTTCAGCGAGTGGCTGGTCGAGGGGATCGGCAGGCCCGTGTCGTCCAGGGCGTAGCCATCGCCTTTGGAGGCGAGGCGGTACATCTCCTCGGCGTTTCCGTGGTCCGCCGTCAGCAGCAGCGCCCCGCCGGCCTGCTGGGTGGCGTCCAGGATCCGGCTGAGGCAGCGGTCCAGCTCCTCCATCGCCAGGATAGTGGCCTGCTTGTCGCCGGTGTGGCCGACCATGTCCCCGTTGGCGAGGTTGATCCGGACGTGGTCGTACTGGGCCGAGGTGATGGCCTTGACCGCTTGCTCGGTCACCTCGGCGGCGGACATGGCCGGGGCCTGGTCGAAGGGGACCGACAGCGAGGGCACCTCGATCTGCTTCTCGCCCTGGGGGGCGTCTGAGCGGTTGCCGTTGAAGAAGAAGGTCACGTGGCCGAACTTCTGCGTCTCGCTGACCGCCAGGCTGCGCTTGCCGGCGCGGGAGAGGTAGTCGGCGACGGTGTGGTCGATGATCGGCGGCAGGACGAGGTAGCGCGGCGGCACGTGCCGATCGCCGTCGTACTCCATCATCCCGGCGAAGAGGAGCGCGGGCGCGAGGGCCCCGGGCTGCCGGCCGCGCTCGAAGGGGATCCCCTCGTCCTCCGTGAAGGCCCGGCTGATCTCGATGGCCCGGTCCCCGCGAAAGTTGAAGAGCACCACCGCGTCGCCATCGCTCATCCCCGCGTAGTCGCCGACGACGAATGCTGGCAGGTACTGGTCGTTGACATCGGGATCCTCGGCGTAGAGCTGCTGGACGGCGGCGCTGGCCGAGGCGAAGCGGCGCCCCTCGCCGTGCACATGGCAGCGCCAGCCTCGCTCGACCATGGCCCAGTCGGCCTCGTAGCGGTCCATCGTCAGGAGCATCCGGCCGCCACCGCTGGCGATGGCGTAGTCCAGCCGGCTGGCGGCCAGCCGCTCCTCCAGGGGCTGGAACCAGCGCAGGGCGCTGCGCGGGGCCACGTCCCGCCCGTCGCTCAGCGCGTGGACCCGCAGGCGGCGGACCCCCTCGAGCTGGGCCTGGTCGATCAGGGCGAGGAGGTGGTCGATGTGGCTGTGGACGTTGCCGTTGGAGACCAGGCCAAGAAGGTGCAGGGTCCCCCCCGCCTTGGTCGAGGCGATCACCTGCCGCCAGGCGTCGGACTGCCAGATGGCCCCGCTCTGGATGGCGGCGTTGACCAGCTTGGCGCCCTGGTCGAAGACCCGGCCGGCCCCCATCGCGTTGTGGCCGACCTCGCTGTTGCCCATGTCCTCGTCCGAGGGCATCCCGACGGCGGTGCCGTGGGCCTGCAGCAGGCCCCAGGGGTAGCGCTGGAGCAGATCGTCCAGGCAAGGCGTCTTGGCGAGGAAGACGGCGTCCCCCTCGTCGCGTCGGCCCCAGCCGACGCCGTCGAGGATCAGGAGCACGATCGGAGAGTGAGGCATGGGGCACCGGATTGGGAGTTCGGTAGTCCCTATCCGCCCAGCCCGCCCAGTCGCCGCGCGGCGGCGGGCGATATGCTGCCGCGCGGGAGGAGCGAGGCATGAAGGCTCGAGTGGTGATCATCGGAGCCGGCATCACCGGGGCGCTGACCGCCTGGCGCCTCGCCCGCGCCGGCTACGCTGTGACCGTCCTCGAGGCCCGCCATGTCGGAGCGGGCTCCTCCTCGCGGACCGCGGCGGGGATCCGGCAGCAGTTCTCGACCCCCGAGACCGTGCTGGGCATGCGCTACTCGGTCGACTTTTTCCGCCGCTTCACCCAGGAGGTGGGGGGCAGCGACTCGCCGCTGGTGCAGAGCGGCTACCTCTTCCTGCTGGGCGACGATGCAGCGGTCGACGCCGCCGCCGGCCGGGTGCGGCTGCAGCGCTCCTGCGGCCTGGACGAGGTCGAGCTGCTCGATGCCCGGGCCGCGGCCGGCCGCTTCCCCTGGCTGGACCCCGACGCCATCGCCGGCGCGACCTGGTGCCCCAGCGACGGCTTTCTGCGGCCCGAGCTGGTCTACAACGAGGCCATCGACGCCGCTCGCCGCTTGGGGGCGGAGCTGCTCCAAGGGGCTGAGGTCCAGGAGGCCCGCCACCGCGGCGGCCGGCTGGTGGCGGTCCGGGCCGGCGACCGCTGGATCGGGGCCGACGTCGTCGTCGACGCCACCAACGCCTGGTCGCCACGGCTCGCGCGGCTCCTCGGCGGGGTCGAGCTGCCCATCCTGCCGCTGAAGCGCTACCTCTGGTTCCTGGACCGGGGTGCCCAGGTCAGCGCCGAGCTGCTGGCCTCGCTCCCCCTGATCATCGCGCCCGGCGGGGCCTATTGCCGGCCCGAGAACGCCCACTCGCTGCTGCTCGGCTACGCCCACGACACCCCCGCCGAGCCCGACTTCCGGCACGAGGACCAGGACCGGATCGACCCGCAGGCCTTCCATCGCGGCGCCGAGGATGGGCTGGCGGTCCAGGCCTGGCTCGCCATGGCCGAGGTCGTCCCCGCGCTGGCCGACCTGGCGGGCTTTCGGGCCACCACCAGCGGCTTCTACGGCACCACCCCCGACCACAACCCCTTCCTGGGCTACGATCCGCAGGTCGACAACCTCGTCCGGCTGGTCGGCTTCTCCGGCCACGGCGCCATGTTCGGCCCCTTCAGCTCTGCGGTCGGCCTCGCCCTGATCGAGGGCGGCGCCGACCTCGCCGATCTGCCCGTCCTCGACCGCGCCGTCTCGCTGCTGCCCTTCCGCCTGGACCGGCAGTTCCAGCACGGCGAGGCCATGGTGATCTGAGCGGGGGTGATCTGAGCGGGGGTGATCTGAGCGGGGAGGGTAGAGCGGCGGCCGCTGTGTTAGCCCGGGCTCCCTCTCGTGCCCCGGGGCATCCCGATGACCGATACCGCCGTTCTCTCCGCCGAGCCGACCCCCGAAGAGCTGAAGCTCGCCTACCGGGTGGCGGTCCGCTCTCGCGCCACCGAAGAGCACATCGTCCGGCTGGTCAGCCGGGGCGAGGTCAAGTTCGCCATCTGGGGTCCCGGGGAGGAGGTCCACGGCACGGCGACGGCCCTGGCGCTGTCAAGGGTGACCGACCCGGGGCGCTTCGGGATCGTGCCGCATTACCGCTCGGGCGCGCTCTGCGGGATGTGGTGCGAGCTCAACGGGCGCGAGGGCTTCACCCTGGACGTGCTGCGCCAGCAGTTCAGCCGGGCGACCGACCTGATGAGCCAGGGCCGCCAGATGGTCTACCACCTCGACATGCGCGAGGCGGGCATCCTGCCCGTCCAGAGCCCGGTCGGCATGCAGCTGGGCAAAGCGGCCGGCTATGCCATGGGCTTCAAGGTCAAGGGGGTCAAGGACGGCCTCACCATGGGCATCATCGGCGACGGCACCTCCGCCGAGGGCGATCTGCACGACGCCCTCAACGCCGCCAGCGTCTGGTCCCTGCCCTTCATCACGATGGTGACCGACAACCGGGTCGCCATCAGCACCACCCCCGAAGAGGGGCGGGGCATCAAGGACTTCGAGGCCTACGCCCGCGGCTTCGGGGTGCGCTTCTTCTCCTGCGACGGGCGCGACTTCTGGCAGGTCTTCCAGACCACGCTGGAGTGCGCCACCTATGTGCGCGACCAGCAGGCGCCGGCCTTCCTCTACGTCCACGACCTGCCCCGCTTCAACGGCCACAGCTCGGCGGCCGACGTCACCTTCGACCTGACCCAGGACGATCCGCTGATCGCCTTCGGCGAGGCCCTGGTGGCCCGCGGCCTGCTGCGTCCCGAGGAGATCCTGCGCCGGCAGGTAGGCGAGGGTCGCGACTTCTTCGCCCACCACGTCCTGGGCGAGGTGATGGCCGCCGAGAACCAGACCGTCGCCGACCTGATCGACATGGTGCGCGGCGAGCCCGAGCCCTCGCCCGACGGCCTGATGGAGCACATCTACCCGCCCTTCCCCCAGGTCCATGAGCAGGCGGGGCCCGGTCAGACCAACATCAGCTACGGCGGCGCCATCCGCTCGGCGCTGGACCAGATCCTCAGCCACAAGAACGGGGTCATCTGGGGGCAGGACGTGGCCCGGCTGGGCGGCGTCATGCAGGCCACCGCCGGGCTCAAGGCGAAGCACCCGAACCGCATCATCGACGCCCCCCTCAACGAGCCACTCATCCTCGGCACGGCCTGCGGGGCGGGTCTGCACAAGGACCTCGTGGTCCTGCCCGAGATCCAGTTCGGGGACTACACGCTCAACGCCTTCCACTGGCTGGTGCACATGGGCAACCTGCACTGGTGCACCGCGGGCAACAGCGTCATGGCGACCATCCTGCGCACCCCGGTCGACCCCTTCGGCGGCGGCGCGGTCTACCACTCGATGTCGATCGACGGCTACTTCACGCCGATCCCAGGCCTGGTCATCCTGATGCCCTCGACCAGCTTCGACGTCTACGGCCTGCTGATGACCGCGGCGGAGTACCGCGGTCCGGTAGTCTGCCTCGAGCCCAAGTGGATGTACCGGCAGGCGCTCGGTCCGGCCTTCCCCGGCGAGCCGACCGAGGCGGGCGAGGTCGCCGCCTTGAAGCGCTCGATCATGCGGGGCGAGGTCCCCGAGATCGACCCCTCGGTGCGGGTGCCCTTCGGCAAGGCCGCCCTGCGCCGCGCGGGCACCGACATCAGCATCGTCGCCTGGGGGCGGGCCGTCTGGACCGCCATGAAGGCCGCCGAGCAGCTGGCCGCCGACGGCATCGAGGCCGAGGTGATCGACCTGCGCACCCTGGTCCCGCCCGACATCGAGGCCGTCGTCGAGAGCGCCCAGCGCACCGGCCGCTTGATCGTGGCCGCCGAGGACCGCAACTTCGCCGGCTTCGTGCGCAGCATCCAGGGCGCGGTGGTCGACCGCCTGCCCGGCCTGCCCACCCGGGCCCTGGGGCAGAAGAACGTGCCGGGGATCGCCCAGTCGCTGATCCTCGAGGACGCCACCGTGCTGACCGCCGAGGACATCGCGGGCACCGCTCGTGAGCTGGTCGACGCGCCGGCGCCCTCCCACAGCAAGGCCGGGTGGAGCTGGATCCCGCCCCGCTACCTGCTGGGTTGAAGGGCGGCGGTGACCCGCCCGCTTCGTTGACAGTGCGCCTTTGGCTCTCGATAATGGTAGGAGGTTCGCAGGAGCCCCTGCGCTCCCCCTCTCCCCCCGTGTGCACGGACTCGGCCTCCCTCCTCCCGCCGACCGGTCGCTCGTCGTCCGCCTCTCTCCCCCGCCTCTCCCCCCATGACCTCCCAGCCATGACCTCCCAGCCATGACCGTCGACCTGAACGAGCTTCGCGTCCGTCCCATCGCTGAGCTGGTGGAGACCGCGCGCTCGTACGGAATCGACAACGCCTCCAACCTGCGCAAGCAAGACCTCGTCTTCGAGGTGGCCTGCCGCCAGGCCGGCGCGGGCGCTCGGGCCGAGGGCGTCCTGGAGATCCTCGACGACGGCTTCGGCTTCCTGCGTTGGCCGGACAGCAGCTTCCAGCCAGGGCCGGACGACGTCTACGTCTCGCCCTCGCAGATCCGCCGCTTCAACCTGCGCACCGGCGACACCGTGCTCGGGCGGGTGAGGGCCCCCAAAGAAGGCGAGCGCTACTTCGCCCTGATCAAGATCGAGACCGTCAACGACCGCTCGCCCGATGTCGAGCGCGAGAAGATGCTCTTCGACAACCTGACCCCCGTCCTGCCCGACCGGGCCTTGGACCTGGGGGGCAAGGGGGCGCCCGCCGGGGCCCGGATGCTCGACCTGCTCTGCCCCATCGGCAAGGGGCAGCGGGTGATCCTGCTCTCGCCCCCGCGCTCGGGGCGGACCCGGCTGCTGCACGACGTGGCCGAGGCCTGCGCCTTGCTGGACCCCGCCCCCCACGTCATGCTGGTCCTGGTCGACGAGCGGCCCGAGGACGTCGTCGAGCTCCGCCGCTCCGTCCCGGCCGAGGTCCTGGCCACCACCGTCGAGGAGCCCGCGGCCCGGCACCTCCAGGTGGTCGAGATGGCGATGCAGCGGGCCCGTCGCCTGGTCGAGCAGGGCAAGGACGTGGTCGTCCTGCTCGACTCGCTGACCCGGCTGGCCCGGGCCGAGAACGCCGCCGGGCAGCTCGGTGGCCGCAGCCTGCACGGCGTGGTCGACGTGGCCGCGATGTACAGGGTGCGCCGGACCTTCGCCCTGGGGCGCAAGCTCGAGGACGGCGGCAGCCTGACCGTGATCGCCGCCGCGCTGACGCAGACCGACGCCGCCATCGACGACGTCGTCTCCGAAGAGCTGCTGGGCCTCGCCAACGCGGTGATCCGGCTGGACACCACCGCCGCGCGGCTGGGCCTCTGGCCGGCGATCGACCCTGGTCGGACCTGGAGCCGGGGGGCCGAGCGTTTCCTGCCGGCCGAGCGGCTCTCCGCCCTCGCGCAGCTACGCCAGCGCCTCAACGGCGAGGTCGGACACGACCTCAGCCTGCTCGCCGAGCGCATCGCGGCCACCTCCAGCAACGAAGAGCTGCTGGGTATTGGTGCGGTCCGGCGCGCCTCACGCCTTGACAAGGTGGCTGCGGCGGGAAAGTAGGGCGGGTCACGGGTGAACGCGACATCGACGGGCCAAGGGTGTCCAGGTCGGTCGATCACCGAAGAGGGAGCAATCATGAAGGCCGAAATCCATCCCAACTACGTCGACTGCGCCGTCTCGTGTGTGTGCGGCAATGCGTTCCAGACCCGCTCGACCAAGTCCGAGATCAAGGTCGAAATCTGCAGCGCCTGCCACCCCTTCTACACGGGCAAGCAGAAGATCGTCGACACCGCCGGTCGCGTCGAGCGCTTCATGCGCAAGTACAAGATGGCCGAGGGCTGAGCCCTCCCGGCCTGTCAGGAGCCGACCGTGTTTCAGCGACTCGATCAGGTGGGGGGCCGCCTGGCCGAGCTGGACCAGGCGCTCAGCGACCCTGCCGTAGCCAGCAACCCAGGCCGCCTGCGCGAGCTGTCCAGCGAGCGTGCGCGGCTGTTGCCGATCCTCGAGCTGTTCGACGAGCTCAAGAAGCTCGAAGCGGACCTCGCCGGGGCGCGTGAGCTGCTGGCCGAGCCGGAATTGCGCGAGATCGCCCGGGCCGAGGTCCAGGAGATCGAGGCGCGCATCCCCGAGCTCCAGGCGAAGCTGCGCCTCTCGATGCTGCCGCCGGACCCCTTCGAGGGTCGGGACGTCATCCTGGAGATCCGGGCCGGCACCGGCGGGGACGAGGCCGCCCTCTTCGCCGCCGATCTGCTGCGGATGTACACGCGCTACGCCGAGCTGCAGGGCTGGCGGCTGGAGACGCTCTCCTCCTCCGAGATCGCCGTCGGCGGGACCTCGGGGCGCGCCGCCGTCGGCTTCCGCGAGGTGGTCTGCCAGATCCACGGCAGCGACGCCTACAACCACCTCCAGTGGGAGTCGGGCGTCCACCGGGTGCAGCGCGTGCCGCTGACCGAGACCCAGGGCCGCATCCACACCAGCGCGGCTACCGTCGCCATCCTCCCCGTCGCCGACGAGGTCGAGGTCTCGATCGCCGACAAGGACCTGCGCATCGACGTCTACCGCTCCAGCGGTCCCGGCGGGCAGTCGGTCAACACGACCGACTCGGCGGTGCGCATCACGCACCTGCCGACCGGGCTGGTGGTGACCTGCCAGGACGAGAAGTCGCAGCACAAGAACAAGGCCAAGGCGCTGAAGGTCCTCGGCGCGCGCCTGCTGGAGAAGATGCAGGCCGAGGCCGACGCGGTCGAGGCCAAGGAGCGGCGCGAGCAGATCGGCAGCGGCGATCGCAGCGAGCGCATCCGGACCTACAACTTCCCGCAGAACCGCTTGACCGATCACCGCATCGGCCTGACCCTGTACCAGCTCGACCGCATCGTCGAGGGCGAGCTGGGGCCGATGATCACCGCCCTCATCGCCGAGTTCCAGGCTCGCCAGCTCGCCCGCCTGGACGAGGGCCAGGGCTGAGCCCTCGCGGCTCCGGGAGCGCCATGAAGACCCTCCTCCTCCTCCTCGCCCTGCTCGCCGCGCCGCGAGCCCGGGCGGCCAGCACCAGCGCCCCCCACCCGCACCAGGGGGTGGCGCCGAAGTTCAAGGCGCCCGCGGCCCAGACGCTGACCGCGGCCGAGGTCGCGCAGCTCAGCGCGGGCAAGGCCGTAAAGCGGCAGATCAAGTACGAGACCGGGGGGCGGGGCATCTCCATCATGGACGTCAAGGGCAGCCCCGAGCAGGTCTGGGCCGTCATCGACGACTTCGGCAAGTACCCCTCGTGGATCGACATGCTCGAGGAGTGCGAGGTCTACAGCCGCTCCGGCAACAGCGTGAAGGTGCGATTCAAGCTCAGCGTCATGGGCAAGCCGGTCGAGTACTACATCGACCACGACCGACGCGCCGACCTGGGCTACGTCACCTGGCAGCTCGACTACAGCCGCCAGAGCGACATCGACGACAGCACCGGCTACTGGCTGGTCTACCCGGCCCCCGATCGGCCCGGCTACACCCGGGTCGAGTACACCGTGGACTTGCGCCTGCAAGGCTGGATCCCCGGCTTCGTCGAGGACATGCTGGCCAAGAAGGGCCTGGAGAAGGCGACCTCCTGGGTGCAGCTCCAGGTCGAGGGCTGAGCTCCCGCCGGGGCGCGCCCTGGCTGCGTGTGCTAGGATGCGGGTTCCGCTCCTCCGGAGGTCCCATGCGCACGCCCTCACTCCTGCTGCTCTCCGCCCTGCTGCTCTCTGCCTGCACGGATCCCTTCAAGGAGGCGATGGACGCCAACACCATCGAGGCCTTCGAGAAGTTCCTCGCCGAGAACCCCAACAGCGCCTACACGACGCAGGGCCAGGTCCGGCTCGAAGAGCTCTACCTGGAGAAGGCCCGGGCCGACAAGAACCTCGAAGGCTACGACGCCTACTTGCAGAAGTACCCCAAGGGCAAGCTGCGCGAGAAGGCCCTGGAAGAGCGCCGGGAGTTCCTCTTCTCCTGGGCCGACCAGGAAGACACGCCCGAGGCCTGGCAGAAGTTCATCGACGAGTACCCCAGCGGCGACAAGAAGAAGTTGGTCGAGGCCCGCAAGCGGCTGACCATGGCCGAGAGCAAGGACATCGTCTCCATCGGCGAGATCAGCATCGAGCAGATCAACCTCGCCGAGGTGCCCGACGGTCCGCTGGACGGCTGGGGCATCTATGCCCCGGTGACCATCGGGGGCGACAAGGAGGTCGCCTCGCTGATGATGCAGGTCGCCTACCTGGGCAGCGAGGGGCAGGTCCTCGACACCCGCGACTGGCCCCTGGTGGCGCCGGCCCTGCCGCAGAACATGCCGGTGGTCGAGTCCTTCAAGGTCCCGATGAAGCCCGGCGAGACCCGCACCTTCGAGTGGACGGCGGGCGACATGCCCACCGGCTGGGCCCGCAAGGTCTCCCTCAAGCCGGTCGAGATCCGCTTCGTCGAGGCGACCGCCAAGTAGGGGACACGAGTCCCTTGCGGGGGTAGAGTGGCCTCGCGGCAGGAGGTCCCATGGTCCCCATCCTTCTCGCCCTGGCCTGTGCTGCGCCCACGCAGACGCTGGGGTCGTCGTCCTGTGATCAACAAGCGCCCGAGCCGGGCGAGGTGCGCGTCTGCCGCCTCGGCGCGGGCGACTTCGTCGAGGGCAGCGGCGCCCAACCCGGCGACTGGCGCCTGCAGAACGCGCTGATCGACGTCATCGTGCGGGCCGAGTTCGCCCCGCTGACCCGCCTGCAAGGCCGCGGCGGCACCGTCGTCGTGGCCATGCCGACAGGCGAGGCCGACCCCGTCGTCGAGCTGGTCCCCGAGCTCGACGGGGGCTGGTTCTCCGAGCTCTTCATCACGGCTGTCCCCGGCGAGGGCGAGGCCTCCCTCGTTCTCTCCGGCGTGGATCTCTTCGGAGCCGAGCAGGACTTCACCTGGCGCCTGCTGGCCGACAGCCCCGAGCTGCTGCTCGAAGGCGCCCAGGGCTTCTCGCTGGTGGTCCCCCCGGGCGCCCTCCGGGTCGGCAGCACCGTCGAGCACGAGGGCCTGGTGGTCGGCGCGCTCAGCGAGCCCCTGGACCTGGGGGGCGAGCTGCGATGGTCGCAGGCCGACCGCCTCGTGATCGCCGAGCGCCGCACCGCCTACGAGACCCTCTGGCCGGACGGGATCCCCGTCAGCGGCCAGGCCCCGGGCGCCTCCCAGGTCGAGGCGCGGGCCGGCGGAGTGGGCATCGCCCGCCTGGATCTGGACGAGGAGGGGGCCTTCTCGGGCGAGGTCCCGCCCCAGACCGAGGAGCTGGTCGCCCTGGCCGACGGGTACGCCGCCGGGCCCGGGCAGCCTCCCGCCGAGGAGCTGAGCCTCACCCTGGGCGCGCAGGGCCTGCTCTGGGCCCGCGCCGTCGACGAGAGCGGCGCCGACATCCCGGCCGTCCTGCTGCGCGAGGGGCGCAGCTACGCCGTGCCCGCTGGCGGCGCGGCCCTGCCGGTCGGTCCGGGGAGCGCCGAGACCTGGCTCTGGGCCGGCCCCGGCCGCGAGGCCCGCCACGTCCTCAGCCTGCCGGTCGAGGGCGAGGCCAGCCTCTCGGCGGTGCTGCGCGCCGTCGGCGAGCCCGGGGAACACCTCCTCGCCGAGCTCGACCTGCAAGGCTGGCCCGACGCCCAGGTGCGCGAGCCCGCCGCCGACATCCTGGCTCGCTCGCTGGGCCGAGGCGTCGGCTACGCTGTCCTGCTCGCCGACGACGAGGTCGCGCAGGAGGTCGCGCTCGACCCCCTGCTCGCCGGCTCCCTGGTCGCCTCGGCTGGCTCCCGGGCGGCCACCGACTCGTACGGCAGCCCCTTCGCCTGGCCCTGGCGGGCCGAGGAGACCCGCGCCGCCCACTCCGCCTCGCCCTGGCAGCGCCTGGAGGTCGGCGACCTGCTCTCGTACATGCACTACGGCGGCAACCGGGTCCTGGTCCTCGATCCGAGTACAGTTCAGGCCGTGCTCGACTCCGCCGAGCCGCTGGACCTCGAGCGCGCCACCGCCATGCGACTCGCCGACCTCGACGAGCTGGACTTCTGGCTCGATCTGCTCGCCCAGGGCTGGGCCCTGCCCGTCGTCGGGCCCTGGACCTGGGTCGAGGACGTGGACCCGCTCGCGTACGGTGCCGTCGATGTCGAGGCGGGTCTTGTGCGCGGGCGTACAGTGGCCTCGACCGGGCCTCGGATCCACCTGCGCGTGGACGGGCAGGGCCCAGGCTCGCTCGTCCTGACCGAGCAGGAGCAGGTCACGGTCCAGGTCCAGCTCTGGTCGCCGGCCTGGGCGCCGGTCGACGAGCTCGTGCTCTACGGGCCCGAGGGGGAGCTGGCGCGGGTGGCGGCGGACCGTGCGACGCTCGCCGCGGAGCTGGAGGTGCAAGTGCCGGCCGAGGGCTTCGTCGTCGCGGTGGCGCGGGGCAGTGAACGGTCGGAGCTGACCGGGGAGGTCGCGTGGGCGGTGAGCAGCGCGGTGTGGGTGGAGGGGGAGTGAGCGAGGGTAGCCGCGGACGTAGCTCGGGGTTGTGAATCACGAACGGTCGCTACGTCCGCAATTCAGGCCGAGATCGCCCCGTCGGGCCTCGAATGGCCCTCAGAATCCGCCGCAACGTCCGAATCGGGTCGATTTCGCGGACGTAGCGCCTCTCTCTGATTCACAACGGCCAGCTACGTCCGCCTCGGCCTGCCAGTCGCCGTTGCGGGTGGAGAAATGTGAACTCGAAGGCCATAGTGGGTGGAGACCTGGCCGGACCAGCTGAGGAACGCAGGAAGAGAGGAAGGCAGGAACGTCCTGCCTACTTCCCTTGTGAATGCCCGTCCGTTCAGCAGGCCTTCTTCCTGCGTTCCTCCCTTCCTGCTCTCCTGATGTCCAGGCCCCGTGTTGCCTCTGGGCACCTGGTCCCGCAATCAGAAGCCAGGCCAAGGGCGCCAAGGGAGACGGGTCGCTGCGAACGGGGGACGGTGAGGGGGATCTTCATGTTCCCGATACCCAAGCCCACCCCCCGGCCTCCTCCTGGTCCCCCGCCAGCGCCCTCGCCAGCCGCTGCGCCCCTCGCACCAGCCGCAGCGAGGGCCGCGAGAAGTCGCTGTTGGCGTCAAAGGCCAGCACTCGCCGCTCTCGCAGCGCCCGCAGCGGCGGGACTCGCGGGTCGGAGTACAGTGCGCGGGCGAAGGCGATGTTCTCGTCAAGCCCGAAGCCGCAGGCGACGAGGGCGATCACATCGGGGTCGGCGGCCTCGATCTCCTCCCAGCTCAGCCGCCGCGAGTCCAGGCCGGGCGCGCCGATCACGTCGACGCCTCCTGCCTGCGCCACCTGCTCGGGCACCCAGTGGCCCCCGGAGAAGGGCGGGTCGGACCACTCCAGCATCAGCACCCGCGGTCCGGCCGGCTGAGGCCCGGGCAGCGCCTCCCAGGTGGCCTGCACCGTGGCGATGCGGGCCTCGGCGGCGGCGAGGGCGCCGGGGAGCTGTGGCTGCACGGCGCGGGCGAGGCGGCGCAGGTCCTCCCAGATGCCAGCGACCGAGCGCCCGTCCAGGGAGAGGATCTGCACCTCGGCCAGCAGCTCGGCGGGGAGCAGGTGCAGGGCGTGGCGGACGGTCTCCTCGCCCACGGCGCAGACATCGCAGAGGCCCTGGGTGACGATCAGCCGCGGCCGCAGCTCGGCCAGCAGGACGGGATCGATCCGGTAGAGCGGCTCGCCGGCCCGGTAGGCGGCCGAGACCTGCGCGTCGATCTCGGCCTGGGTGAGACCGTGCGGCAGGATGCTGGAGGTGATGCGCGGCAGCGAGGCGACCGCCGCGGGGGTGTCGCACTCGTGGCTGACGGCGACGAGGTGGGGGAGGAGACCGAGCTCGCAGAGGAGCTCGGTGGCGCTGGGGAGGAGGCTGACGATGTGCATGGGGGCAGCTATCCCGCCCACGCCGTCCACCAGGGATCTTCGCCCGCGAGCCAGCCTTCCAGGGTCGGAACCACCGGCACATCGATCGGCAGCCCGCTGCCCGCCACGCAGCCGGGAGTGGGGACCAGCTCGATCTCGAACAGAGACATCATCAGGACCACCCCGTCGCCCAGCTCGAATGTCACCGGGAGCTGGCCGGTGTGGCGATCGCACGCGCCCTGGGTGGGGGTGCCGACGACCTTGATGTCGTCGTGAAAGGCGAGCAAGGCCACGGCGAGCTCGATGGCGGCGGAGTTGGTGGCGTCGTCGACGAACAATACAACGGGGCCGGTGTGAGGTCGGTCCACGGGCTGCATCGTGGGGGCCAGCGGGTCCCCCTCGACCCGGGTACCCGGGAAACCCGTCAGCGCCTCCTCCGGTCCGAAGGGAAAGTCGACCCGGTCGCGGTACTTGCGCGGGATGGCGCGCACCCGGGTCGAGACCGAGGACCACTGCGCGAAGGGCCGGTCGAGCAGCTTGCGTGCGACGAGCACGCCCAGCGCCCGATTGCCGCCGGCGTTGCCACGCAGGTCGACGACGATCGTCTCGTCCCCGCGCAGCTCGGCGAACCCCGCGTCCAGGCGAGCCGACCAGGCCTCGACCTCAGGGCTGCCGAAGCTCGGCAGGCGGAGATGGACCGTGTCTTCATCGGTGGTTTCCTCCCAGGTCGGCCACGGACTCTCTCCCGCCTCCGCCAGCGCCCTGGCTCCTTCGAAGTCGAGCCCGTCCACCGTCCAGGTGCGCACCTCGCCATCGGGGGACTCGGTCTCGATCGACCACACCGCCCGGGGCCCGCTGTGCCGGACCAGCAGGCTGGCGAAGGCGCGCACCGCCAGCGCCCGCCGCACCTCGGCCCGCCCCCCGTCGACCGAGGTCAGCGCGCCGAGCTCGTCGAGCCAGTCCATCGCCGGCCGGCCCTCGATCGACCGCAGCAGGGTCCCCCGCGGCAGCTCGTGGACGAAGGCGTCCACGTAGACACGCCCTTCGAGCAGGACCGGCAGCACCGGCACGATGCCCTGGAGCTCGCGCGGCGGCGTGCCGACCACGATGTGGGCGTCCCCCAGCGCGCCGGCGAGCGCCTGTGCCCCTCGGACACGCTCTTCGAAGCGGGGCTCCGCCGTGGGGTCTCGCCGGCTCGCCTCGGCCTGCACCGCGGCCCGGGCGGCCTCCAGGTCGATCATGGCAGGCGCAGGGTGGACCGCCTCGACGAAGCCGAGCGCCTCGTGCAGATCTTCGCCCCCGACCTCCCGGCGATGGGCGCAGCCGGCGAGGAGGACGGCGATGATCCAGAGTGGCCTCATGCCGCCTCCTATCCACCCGTAGCCGCGCCGCCGGCGCTATAATGAGGTCCCTACGCCAGGAGCGTCTCATGGTCTCTCTCCTCTCGCTGGCCTCTCTGGGCCTCCTCACGGGCTGCCGCGCAAAGACCGAAGGCCTGATCTGCGGGCCTGGCACGGTGGAGGTCGATGGCATGTGCGTGCCGGAGGAGGCGGATACGGACACGGACACGGACACGGACACGGATACCGACACGGACACGGACACCGACACGGACACGGACACGGACACGGACACGGACACGGACACCGACACGGACACCGACACCGACATCGAGCCCGCTGCCCGCTGGACCGGAACGGAGCGCCTGCCGGGCGATGGCTGGTCGCTGAATGGCGAGGATCGCGATGACTACGTAGGGCGCGCGGTGGCCGTCGGCGATGTGGACGGGGACGGGCAGGCGGATGCCCTGGTAGGCGCCCCCTTCGCCTGGGCCGGGGCTACCCACGCGGGCTTCGCCTGTGTGGTCCTGGGGCCCGTCACCGCCGACGTCGACCTCGCGACGGGGGCCCACTGCATCGAGGGCGAGGGCACGCGCAGCTACCTGGGCAACGAGCTGGCGGTGCTCGGCGACGTGGACGGGGACGGCATCCCGGAGGCTGCGGTGGCGGCACCGGAGGCCAGCACGGTGAACACCAGCCCGCGGGGGCCGGGGAGCGTCTACCTGTTCTCGGATCTCTCCGCAGCCGGCTCCACCGCTGACGCCGTCGCAGTCTGGACCGGTGAGGACGACGAGGACGCGGCGGGCAGCGCGCTCGCCTCGGGGGGGGACCTGACCGGGGACGGGCTGCCGGACCTGGTCGTCGGGGCGGGGGGCTGGAGCTCCGGCACGGGCGCCGTCTACATCCTCGGCGCGGGCGCGCTCCGTGGAGGTTCGCTCGCGGGGGCGGACGCCCGCTTCTACCCGCTTGACCGGGAGCATGCGGGCCAGTACTTCGGGTCCTCGGTCGCGATGCTCGGAGACCTCGACGGCGACGGCATCGGGGACCTGGGGGTGGGCTGGGGCTACTACGACAGCGGCTACGGGGCCGTGGTCGTGTACCTGGGACCCCTCTCGGGCGCCCAGGACGCCGCCGACTGGGATGGCTTCGTGGCCGGCGACAGCGGTGCGCTGGGCATGTACAGCCGGTCACTGGCCGGGCCCGGCGACGTGGACGGGGATGGCACTCCCGACATCCTGGTCGGTGCGCCCGAGACCCACGTCGACAGCTCCTACGAGGGCACCTACGCCGGCTCGGCCTGGCTGGTCTCGGGCGCCTCCGCGCTGGAGGGAACGGATCTGCGGCTGGCCATGGCCACCTTCGAGGGCCACCTCTACGGCCAGGCGCTGGGCCGGACGGTCGGCTCGATCGGCGATCAGGACGGCGATGGTTTCGCCGAGGTCCTGATCGGCGCCTGGAACGACGACCTCGAGGGCGACAACGGCGGCTCGGTCAGCCTCTTCTACGGACCCGTCAGCGGCACCTTCACGCGGAGGGACGCCGACGCGGCCTGGGGAGGCGAGACCAACGCCAACGCGGGGGTCTCTCTCGCGGGCGGGGTGGACCTGACCGGCGACGCCTACGCCGACCTGCTGATCGGGGCCGAGAGCGCCACCGGCGGCAGCGCCTGGTCGGGCGTGGTCTTCGTGGTCCCGGGCCTGATGCCGTAGGCGAAGCGGCGTCAGGTATTGCCTTTTGCCATTTGGGATCCCCATGGGCAGCGGATCTCGGCGCGCGCCCCACCGGGTCAATTGGCAAATGCGAATACCTGACACCGCCTTGCCCGTTATGGACCCCCCGAGGACACGATGCCGATCAACTGGTTCCCCGGACATATGAACAAGGCGAAGCGCGAGATCGGCCAGGCCATGGCCGAGGTCGACATCGTCATCGAGGTGCTCGACGCCCGCCTGCCCGACAGCAGCGAGAACCCGCTGGTCGCCCGATTGCGCCGGGACAAGCCCTGCATCAAGATCCTCAACCGCCAGGACATGGCCGACCCGGTGGTGACCGCCGCCTGGGTCGCCCACCTGCAGCGGCGCCCCGGCGTCATCGCCCTGACCCACGACCGCAGCCAGACCGAGCAGGCCCGCCGCCTCGTCGACCTCGCCCGCCGCCTGCTGCCGCCCGAGCGCAGCGCCCACCGCTCGGTGACCGCGATGATCCTGGGCGTGCCCAACGTCGGCAAGTCGACCCTGATCAATACCATGGCCGGCCGGAACATCGCCCGCACCAGCAACAAGCCCGCCGTCACCAAGAAGCAGCAGCAGGTCCAGGTCGCCCGCGACTTCGTGCTGCTGGACACGCCGGGCTTCCTCTGGCCCAAGCTCTCCCCGCCCGAGTGCGGCTACCGCCTCGCCATCAGCGGCGCCATCGCCGACACCGCCGTCGACTACCCGGAGATGGCCGTCTTCGCGGTGGAGTGGCTGGCCAAGGACTACCCCCACGCCCTGCTCGATCGCTACGGCCTGACCGAGCTCCCTGCCGAGCCGGTCGCCGTGCTCGACCGGATCGCCGCGCGCCGGGCCTGCCTGAAGAAGGGCGGCCTCGTCGACTACCAGAAGGTCTCCGAGCTGCTGGTCAAGGAGATCCGCCAGGGCCTGCTGGGGCGGCTCAGCTTCGAGCGGCCTCCTGCCGAGGGGGAAGTGGAGGGCGAGGAGGAGCCTGAGGGCGAGTAGCGCGGCTGTCGCCGTTCGTGGCGCCGTTGTACATTGCTGTCCATGGTTCTCGCGGTCCCGCTCCTGCTCTCCTGCCAGTCCGTGCGGGGCGAGTGCTGGATGCGGTACCTCGGCCGAGGCGAGGGGGGCGGGGCCAGCATCGCGGTGGAGCTGGAGATCCCGGCCTACGAGACCGTCTCGGGCGCGGATGTCCTGCTCGACTGGTCGGGCCTTGACCAGGACCTGCACTGTGCGGCGATGGACCCGGCGACGGAGATCGGGGCTGTGGGCCTCCTGCGCTTCCCCGAACAGAGCGAGTCGGAGATCGCCCGCGCCATCGCGATGAATTTCGGTTCGCAATCCGAGATCGACGGCTATGTCGTGTGCGACGCTACAACCACGACACGGTGCTGGTTGTCGGAGTTCTCCTTCTTCGACACCCCTCTGGATCTGGCCGAAGAGTACACCGAGGGCCAGGGTCAGTACCTCTTGATGTTCCAATCAAGCCGCGAGGACGATGCGGGCGTCCCCCGCTCCCTGGCCTTCCTCCGGCCACGAACCAGCAGCACGGTGACCGAGGTGACCTTTGCGCCCACCTGCCCCATGGCCACCGTCGAGGTCGACCTCTCGGGGGCCACCGGCAGCGAGGCCACCGAGGAGCTGGGCGACGCGGTGCCCTGTGAGCCCAGTGGTGCGCCCTCCTGGACGCTTGACTGGTCCGATGTGTCCACCACCGTGCAGGGTGAGCCCTTCTACGCGCGCGGGGTCGACGGGCTGGTCCTCTCCCGCTACGACCTGTCGCTGGAAGAGCTGGAGGCTGCCTTTGCCGCCCGCGACGGGCTCGCCTCCCATCTGTACACCGTCTCGGTCGGGGGGCGGACCTCGGCCGATCTCTCCGAGGCCACCGATGTCGATGGGCTGCCCTTCGCCGGATTCGCCGAGGCTGGGCTGTGGGTGGTGGAGCTGCGGTCGGACTACGATATCGTGGGGGTGCCGCTGTACCTGGAGATCCTGCGGGATCCGTGAGAGGCAGGGGACGCGGAGATTCTCGTCCGATTCGACCTCACTCTGCCGAAACGGTCTTCTCCCGCCCGAACCGCTTCAACCGCAGCGCGTTGCTGACCACGAACACCGACGAGAAGGCCATCGCCCCCGAGGCGATCATCGGCGAGAGCCAGCCCATCGCCGCCACCGGGATGGCCACGGCGTTGAAGGCAAACGCCCAGAACAGGTTCTGCCGGATGATGCGCAGCGTGGCCTGCCCCAGCTTCAGCGCGGTCGCGACCCGGGCGATGTCGCCGCCGACCAGGGTCATGGCCGCCGTCTCGCTGGCGACGTCGGTCCCGCCGCCGATGGCGATGGAGACATCGGCCAGCGCCAGCGCGGGCGCGTCGTTGACGCCGTCGCCGACCATGGCGACGGTGCGGCCCTGGCCCTGCAAGCGGGCGACGAGGTCGGCCTTGCCCTGCGGGCTGACCTGGGCCTTCACCTGCTCGATGCCCAGGGCCTTGGCGACCGAGTCGGCGGCGCCCTGCTGATCCCCGGTCGCCAGCACGGGCTCGATGCCCATGGCGCGGATCTCCCGCAGCGCCCCCGGGGCCCCCGGGCGAATCGTATCGGCCAGGGCGATCAGGCCCAGGGGCTGCGCGTCGAGGGCCACGCGGACGACGGTGTTGCCCTCGGCCTCCAGCTCCAGCGCCAGGGCGTCGAGCGCCTCGGTCGGCACGCCATGCTCGGCCAAAAGCGTCGAGCTGCCCACGCAGAGCCGCCGCTCGACCCCGTCCTCGCCCCGCAGCGCCGCGACGACGCCTCGCCCGATCGGCGCCGTGAAGCGCCCGATGGTGGCGATGGGCAGGCCCCGGCGCTGGGCCTCTTGCAGGATGGCCTGCCCGACGGGGTGCTCGCTCCAGCGCTCGGCGGCAGCGGCCAGGGCCAGCAGGCCGTCGGGGTCGAGGCCTGAGTCGGGCAACGGCAGCAGCGCCCCGACCGAGGGTCGGCCGAGCGTGAGGGTGCCGGTCTTGTCGAGCACCAGCACATCGACGGTGCGCGCTCGCTCCAGCGAGGCCACGTCCCGCACCAGCACGCCCAGCTCGGCGGCCCGGCCGGTGCCGACCAGGATGGCGGTCGGCGTGGCGAGGCCGAGCGCGCAGGGGCAGGCGATCACCAGCACGGCCACCGCGGGGAGGAGGATCCCGGGGGCGTCGGCCCCGGCGAGGGCGTGGCCCAGCGCCGTGAGCGCGGCGATGCCGAGCACGATCGGCACGAAGACCGCCGAGACCCGGTCGGCGAGGCGCTGCACGGGCGCCCGCGAGCCCTGGGCCTCCTCGACCAGCCGCACGATGCGACCCACCGCGGAGTCGGCGCCGATCTGACGCACCTCGACCACCAGCCGGCCCTCGTGCAGCAGGGTGCCGCCGAGCACCTTGGCCCCCAGCTCGCGCAGCACGGGCAGGCTCTCGCCGGTGACGGCGGACTCGTCGACGCTGCTGGCGCCGTCCACCACCAGCCCGTCGGCCGGGATGCGCTCGCCCGGGCGCACGACGAGGCGATCGCCGGGGCCCACCGCCGAGAAGGGCACCTCGCGCTCCTCCTGACCCTCCAGCAGGTGGACGGTCTCGGGCATCAGCCGGGCCAGGGCCCGCAGGGCGTCGCCGGCCCGGGCCCGCGCCCGCTCCTCCAGGGTCTTGCCCAGCAGGATCAGCGTCACGACGACGCCGACGACCTCGAAGTAGACGTGCGGGGCCCCGGTGAGCATCGCGTAGAGGCTGTAGGACCAGGCCGCGCCGGTGCCGAGTGCTATCAGCGTGTCCATGTTGGCCGCGCCGTGGCGGGCCAGCCGGGCGGCGACGACGAAGAAGTCCCGGCCGGCCGTCAGCAGGACCGCGCTGGACAGCAGGAGCTGCAGCTCGTGGTTGCCCGGGAAGTGCAGGTGCGACATCGCGACGGCGGCGAGCGGCAGGGTCAGCACCGCCGAGAGGACCAGGCGCCGCTGCATCGTGCTCTTGGGGGCGCTGCTGGCGGGCGCGGCCGGAGCCCGGGGGTCGACGGGGGTGAAGCCGGCCCGCTCGGTGGCTTCGAGCAGGCGCTGCCAGCTTGCGGTGCCGATCACCGTGGCCCGCTCGGTGGCGAGGTTGACCTGGACCGAGTCCACCCCGGGCTGGCGGGAGAGCACCTTCTCCAGGCGCTGCGAGCAGGAGGCGCAGGTCATGCCCTGCACGCCGAAGTTGGCGCGGCCGGGGATGGGGTCGGAGGCGGGCTCGGGGGTCACCGAAGCAACGTGCGCACCAAAGGGGCGGAGTCCAGGTGCATATCGGCCTGCTCACCCCACCCCCGTCATCCCCTCGACCTCCAGCACCCGGTCCACGGCCTCCTCGCTCCACCCCTGCTCCCGCAGCACCTCGCGCACGCTGAGATCGCGGTGGAACGCCTCCCGCGCGACGGCGGTGGCGGCGTCGTAGCCGAGCGTCGGCAACAGGGCGGTGGCGAGGCTGAGGTTGCGCTCCAGGCTGGCTCGGCAGCGGGCCTCGTCCGCGCTGAGGCCCTCGATGGCCTGGGCGGCGAAGCTGTGGCTCGCCTGGGCCAGCAGCTCGACGCTCTCCAGCAACGCGCTTGCAAGAAGGGGCATGCCGGTGTGGAGCTGGAGCTGGCCGAAGCTGGCCGCGACCCGGATGCTGGATCCGTTTCCGATCACACGGGCGGCCACCTGGCAGACGACCTCGCACATCACGGGGTTGATCTTGCCGGGCATGATCGAGCTGCCGGGCGCCAGGGCGGGCAGGCGCAGCTCACCCAGGCCGGAGCGCGGTCCGCTGGCGTACAGTCGCAGATCCCCGGCGATCTTCAGCAGGCTGGAGGCCAGCACCTCCAGCTGGGCGTGGGCCTCCAGGGCGCTGTCCATGGCGCTCTGGGCCTCGAAATGATCGCGGGCCTCGACCAGGGGCAGGCCCGTCTCTTCGGCCAGCAGGGCGATGGCGCGCTGCGAAAGCTCGGGGTGGCGGCCCATCCCGGTCCCGACGGCGGTTCCGCCCAGGGCCAGCTCCATCAGCGCCCCCCGGGCGGACTCGACCCGGGAGAGGCCCTTCTCGACCTGCCGGGCCCAGCCGCCGATGACCTGGTCGAGGCGGATCGGGGTGGCGTCCATCAGGTGGGTGCGGCCCGAGACGAGCACGCCGGACAGCGCCTGGGCGCGGTCCCGCAAGGCGAGGTGCAGGCGCCGCAGGGCCGGCAGGAGCTGCCCGTCGATGGCCAGGGCGGCGGCGAGGTGGATGGCGGTGGGGACGGTGTCGTTGCTGCTCTGTCCGCGGTTGACATGGTCGTTGGGGTGGACGGGGGACTTGTCGCCCCTCTGTCCTCCGAGCGCCTCGTTGGCGAGGCTGGCCAGGACCTCGTTCATGTTCATATTGGTCGCCGTGCCGCTGCCGGTCTGGTACCGATCGATGGGGAACTGTTCGAGCAGCTCTCCCTCCACGACCCGGGTGGCGGCCGTGGCGATGGCCTGGGCCAGCCCGGGGTCCAGCTGGCCGAGCTCGGCGTTGGCCCGGGCGGCGGCGCGCTTGATGCGGGCCAGGGCCTGGAGCAGGCCGGGGGGCATCGGCTGGCCCGAGATGCGGTATGCTGCGAGGGCCCGGGCGGTGCCCGCTCCCCACAAGGCCTCGGCGGGGACCTCGATCGTACCGAGGCTGTCGCTCTCCATCCGCAGGACATCGCTCATCTCGACTCCTCCTCTTCCCGAGTGTTGCTCATGAGCTCCCTACCCGAACCGCGGCTGCTCGGTTTGATCGGGGGGCTGGGAGTGCTGGTCCTGCTCTGCGGCGGGATGGGCGCCTGGGTGCTCGCCGACCAGGCCGCCTCGCAGGATCGCCACGTCCGGGTGGAGCCCGCCCGCGCCCAGCGGCAGGAGGCCCTGCCTCCGGTCGAGGCCCCCAAGCCCTTCGAGGCCCTCCCTCCGGTGGAGGCCCCCGCCGCCGCTGAGGCGAGCGAGGCGCAGCTCCCCTGGGACCAGTCCCTGCTGGGCACGTTGACCCCGATGGGCGATGTGCGCGCCCCGATCCTGGTGGTCGCCTTCACCGATCTGCAGTGCCGCTTCTGCGGCACCGGGATGGACAACCTCGTCGCCGTCGCGCAGCGGCACGACGATGTCACCATCGTGCTCCGCGACGCCCCGCTGCCCCTGCACAAGGACGCGGTGCAGGCCCACCACGCGGCCCGCTGCGCCGACGAGCAGGGCAAGCTCTGGCCGATGACCTTGCAGCTGGGCCGCAACCACGCCGACCTCGGCGCCGACCGCCTGCCCGAGCACGCCCGGGCCGCCGGCGTGGAGCTGAGCTCCTGGACCCGCTGCATGGAGAGCCAGCGTCACCTCGGCGCCATCGAGGCCGACCGCCAGCAGGCCACCGCGCTGGGCGTCAGCGGCGTGCCCGCCTACCTGGTCAACGGCCGCTGGGTGCGCGGCCAGCAGAGCGAGGCCGCCCTGGAGAGCCTGCTCGCGGCCGAGCGCGCCCGCGGGACGGGTTGGGCGCTCTGAGGGGGGAGCGATTATCCCCCGGCCGATGCCCTCCTCCATCCCCCTCGACCGCCGCCTCCGCCTGATCGAGCTGTACGCCAGCGTGCAGGGCGAGAGCCTCTGGGCCGGCGTCCCCTGCGTCTTCGTGCGGCTGGCCGGATGCAACCTGCGCTGCACCTGGTGCGACTCGACCTGGACCTTCACCGGGGGCGAGCACCGCAGCATCGACGCGGTGCTGGACGAGGTGCAGGCGATGGGGATCCGGCTGGTGGAGGTGACCGGCGGCGAGCCCCTGGCCCACCGGCAGAGCATCCCCCTGATGGAGGGCCTGCTGGCGCGCGGGCACGAGGTCCTGCTGGAGACCTCCGGCAGCCTGGACATCGCGCCCGTGCCCGAGCGGGTCCACATCATCATGGACCTGAAGGCGCCGGACTCGGGCGAGGTGGGGGCCAACCGCTGGGAGAACCTGCCGCTGCTGCGCGCCAAGGACAACCTGAAGATCGTGCTGGCCAGCCGCCGGGACTACGAGTGGGCCCGCGAGGTGGTGCGAGAGCATGGCCTGGAGCGGGTGCTGCCGGTCTTCTTCAGCCCGGCCTGGGGGCTGCTGGAGCCCGTCGAGCTGGCCCGCTGGCTGGTCGAGGATCGGCTCCAGGTGCGGATGCAGCTCCAGCTGCACAAGCTGCTGTGGCCGCCGGAGACCCGCGGGGTCTGAGCGTTGGTCAGGCGGGGAGGCGCGGGCTATCGTGCCCGGGCCTGCTCGGAGCTCCTGATGATCGCCAGCCTCCTCGCCCTCTGCCTCAGCGGCGCCCCGGCCCTCGCCCAGATCGATCCCGGGAACATCGAGGAAGAGGACAGCGGCGACAGCGGCGACAGCGGCGACAGCGGCGACAGCGGCGACAGCGGCGACAGCGGCG
>ERZ761602.1303-NODE-1303-length-46099-cov-40.423986_pt1 | contig 46099 bp, 38 predicted proteins | sample MGYA00512165_ERZ761602 | MGnify/ENA primary metagenome ERZ761602 (study PRJEB28899, sample SAMN02445085) | bioreactor sludge metagenome | biome: EBPR sludge; isolation source: Thorneside wastewater treatment plant | place: Australia: Brisbane, Thorneside...
AGTACAAGTCAAAATACCATAAATATCACTCATTTTAACTCTGACGGACTACTAGCGTCCCTTGCGGAGCCGTCTGGGGAGAATACGCGAAGCGGATAGCCTTCGCTACCACGGCCATAGGGACCGGTTTGGCCGGGGGAACCCCACGGCAAAGGACCGCGCTTAGAAAAGCGAAAAGGCCGCCCGGGAAAAATCCCCGGACGGCCTCCGATTCAGCTTGGATTACGACCAAAGGAAATCAGAACTCCATCGACGCGGTGAACGACACTTGGCGTCCCATACCGGGAACGAAGTGGCCGCCACCCGCACGGTCCACGTACTCCTTGTCGAGGAGGTTCGTGGCGTTGAGCCGGAGGGTGAGGCTTTCGCTCACCTTGTAGCTCAACATGGCGTCGACCAACCAGTAGTCCGCCAAGTAGTACTCGTTGGTGGGGTTGTTGGTGCGCTCGTCCACAAATTGCGTGCCGATGCCGAACTGGAAGCCTCCGGGGAGGTCGTGGACGGACCAGAGGTTGAAGGTGTTCAGCGGCGAGTTGCCGAGTCGCTTGCCGATATTCCCCGGAGCAGCGGGGTTGTCGGCGGTGATCTCCGTGTCGGTATAGACGTAGCCAGCGAAGATCCGCCAAGAATCCGTAACATTGCCCACCGCACCCAGCTCGAAGCCTTGGACGACCTGCTCACCATTCACCGATACACCGCCGGCGGCGGTGGGATCAACGATGCGAGCGTTGGTCTTCTCCGTGCGGAACAAGGCCCCGGACAAGGAGAGCCGTTCGTCGAGGATGTCCCACTTCGTCCCCAACTCGAAGGATTGAGCCTCCTCGGGATCGACATTGAGCAAGTTGATGGTGTTGTTCAACTCATCGCGAGTGGAAAAGGTGAGACCGTTGACCGAGTCGCCGGAGGGAGCGATCGAAGTCCCGTAGCCGAAGTAGACGCTGCCGTTCTCCGCCGGGTTGTAGACCAGCGCCGAGCGCCAAGTGACGAATTCATCGACGCGGCGCCCTGCGGCACCCACTTGGTTGCTGACCATCTCGACATGATCGTAGCGAAGACCCCCGATGTACTTGAGCGAATCAGTGATCTCGATGGTGTCGAAGAAGTAGGCGCTGCGAGTGTCCATCGTCGCCCGATAGAGGTTGTTCGTCGGGGCGACGCCCGGCTGGTAGGGAGTGACCAAAACGGTCATCCCGTGGGGACGCCAAGGATTGGGATTGTAGAGGTTGGTCCCCGGATCAGGGCCACCCGCGACACGAACCCACCCGTTGTCCTGCTGCTCCGAAATGAACTCCATCCCGGCGACTGCGGTGTGGCGCAATCCACCCGTGTCGAACTCGATGGTCAACTCCGTCGTGTTGCTAAAAGCTTGGTATTCCTGGAGCTTGCCCGGATGGTTGGAGACGATATTGGTCTGCCCGGCGGCGACGGGACTGAAGCGAGGTGCGGCGACGAGGGATTCCAGTTCGTTGTAGGTGTAGCGAGTGACGTTCCGCAAACGAACGTTGTCATTGAAGTCGTGCTCAAAGATGGCACTCACCATGTCAGTGGTAATATCCTCGTAGTCCAGCCCGACGATGCCGTAGTAGTTGCTGAACCTCACTCCGACAGGCACTCCGGGGCCGGGGTGAGGACCACCCACCACACCCGCAGGCACGAAGGGCAAACCGTAATCCGGGGTATTGTCCTCCTCCATGTGCAGGTAGGAGAGGGTCAGGCGGGTGTCGGTACCGAGTCCGAAAGCCACGGAAGGGGCCACTCCCCAGCGGTTCTGCCCCACGACATCACGACCGGGGGTATCCCCGTCGTGGTAGAGCAGGTTCAGGCGGAAGGCGGAGCCGTAGTCGTCCAGCAGGACGCCCTTGCCGCTGTCGTAGCCAGACTTGCCGTAGTCGGATTTCCCGCCATAGCCCGACTTGCCCGAGGTTCCGCCCTCGTGGCGGATGATCGGTGCGTTGTAGTCGAGGGTGAAGCGGTAGAGGTCGTCGGTGCCCACCGTGGCGTCCGCTCGCGTGAAGGAGTCGAGCTTCGGCGTCTTCGTCACCAAGTTGAGCGAGCCCCCGGCGGAGCCGCGCCCGTTGTTCTGGGAGGAGGGGCCTTTGAAGACCTCGACGGCCTCGATGTTGAAGGGGTCGCGGTTGCGGACGCCGAAGTCGCGGACGCCGTCCACGAAGATGTCGGAACGGGAGCCGAAGCCGCGCAGACGGAAGCTATCCCCTTGGACGCCGCCCCCACCCTCGCCCGCCGACATCGTCACCCCCGGCACGTTGCGGAGCACGTCCCGCAGGGTCATGGCGCCCTGCTCCTTGATCAACTCCTCGGGAACGACCTGCACGGTCTGCGGCACGTCGCGGAGCGGCACGGAGTATTTCGTCGTCGAAAGGGTCTTCACCTGATAGAGGGAATCGTCGAACACGAGCGGCTCGGGCTCGATCACCGGCTGGGGTACCGGGGCCGGGGCGGGCCGCTGGGGAGCCGGCTTCGGCGCGGGCTTCGGCGCGGGGGTCGCGGCCTTCACCTCCTCGGGCGGGAGGGTGGTGGAGGCCTCCTCAGCGGCGGCGGCGGCGTTCTCCTGGGCCTCGGCCCCGCTAACGGCGCAGGCGGCGGCCACCAAGGCGATGCCTTCGACGCGGCTCAGCGTTCGCCGGGGTTGGATGTCGATGGTCGGTCGTTTCCTTTTCATGCGTTTGGTTCTATGGCTAAGCAGAGTGGTTGTGGGGTGACGAGCATCGCGGAAGAAGGCTTCCAAGAAATTGAGACTCGTTCTCATTTCCGTAGCGCGACCTTTTCCGGGGTGCAACCGAAAAAATGACACTTCCGTCATTTTACGGCATTGCGGGTTCTTTTGGGTTCGCTTGGGGAATCTGTAGCCGAGGTCATCGACCTCGGGCGGACGTCCTGAGACCGTTCGATCCGGCCTCACTGAGGCCGGCTACAGCGCTGGCGCGTCCTTCGGAGGGGAATCTGTAGCCGAGGTCATCGACCTCGGTCGGGCGTCTCGCGGACGTTCGTCGAAGGGGACTGCCCACCGAAACTCACGGAATTCCCATGCAGGAAAAAGAAATTTCCGTTTCTTCCGCGCCTTCCGTAGGCCCCCTACACCTCGACCACCGCCTTCCGCAGCGCCGGATCGGAGACGACTTTCCCGAAGCGCTCCGGCACCTCGTCCAAGGCCATCCGATGGGTGATCCACGGCTCCGTATCGACCACGCCCGACTCCATCGCCGCGATGACCTGCCCGAACTCCTCCGAAGTCGCGTTGCGGCTCGACATCACGGTGAGTTCACGGCGATGGAAATTGGGATCGTCGAAGACGACCTCGCCTTGGAACAGGCCGACGAAGACGATGCGGCCCCCGTGCGCGGCGAGTTCGAAAGTGGAGAGCATCGACCCTCGGTTTCCCGTCGCGTCGAAAATCACGTCGGGCAGCCCTCCGAAGTGGTCGCGCAAGGTCTCCGCGAGGCCGCCCTCCGACCCGACGCGAATCGTCCTCCCCACCCCGAAAGCCTCCCGGCAGAAGGCGAGGCGCGATTCGTTGAGATCGGCGACGGCGACGCGCTCCCCCCGTCCTTCCAGAAAAGCGGTCACGCTCCATCCGATCGGCCCCGCGCCGAGGACGAGCACCTTCTCCCCCGGCTCGACGCGGGCGCGGTTCACCGCGTGCCGCCCGATGCAGAGCATCTCGACGAGGGCGAGCTGGTCCAGCGAGGCCGAGGCGGCGCGATGGAGTTTTGTCAGGGGCAGATTGAGTTCGGGCCGCATCCCTCCATCGCAATGCACGCCGAGGACGCGGAGGGCTTCGCAGCAGTTCGTCTTCCCCTTCCGCGAGGCGGGGGAGGCGGAGTCGTTGAGGTAGGGTTCGACGGCGACGGCTTCCCCCGGGTTCAAGTCCGACGCGCCGTTCACCGCCACGACCTCCGCCGCGAGCTCGTGCCCGAGGAGGCGCGGGTATTCGAAAAAGGGCTGCCGTCCGTAGTAGGCATGGATGTCCGTCCCGCAGACGCCGATGCGCCGGATGCGCACCCGCGCCTCGCCCGGGGACGGGTCGGGAAGCGTGCCGGTCCGCCGCTCGAAACGGCCCGGCTCGGCGAGGACGATTTCGGGTTGGGTCATGTGGGAAAGGAGGATCGGACCCGGCAGCTTACTTCACCAGATCATTTGCGAAAATTCGCGGCCATTTGCGGCCATTCGCGTTGAAAAAGATTGGAACGCGAATGATCGCGAATCGACGCGAATCTTTCGAAAACGCCCCTTCACGCCACCGGGCACTGCTGGATCGCCTTGAAGAAATCGTTGCCCTTGTCATCGACTAGAATGAAGGCTGGGAACCTCTCCACCTCGATGCGCCACACCGCCTCCATGCCCAGCTCGGGGAAGTCGAGGACCTCGACCTTTCGAATGTGGTTCTGCGCCAAGATCGCGGCGGGACCGCCGATGGAGCCGAGATAGAAACCTCCGTGTTTCTTGCACGAGTCCGTGACCTGCTGACTGCGGTTGCCCTTCGCGATCATCACCATCGAGGCCCCGTGCGACTGGAAGAGATCGACGTAGGGATCCATCCGCCCCGCCGTGGTCGGGCCGAAGGAGCCGCTCGGCATCCCTTCGGGCGTCTTCGCGGGACCGGCGTAGTAGACGGGATACTCCTTGAAATAGGCCGGCAGCCCCTCACCTCGCTCCAGCATCTCGCGCAGCTTGGCGTGGGCGATGTCGCGGGCCACGATGATCGTGCCGGTGAGTTCGAGCGCGGTGGTGACCGGGTATCTGGAAAGCGTTTTCAGCGTTTCGGCCATGCCGAGGCTCAAATCGACCGGGACGCCGTGGAACTGGTGGTCGCGCCAGCGTTCGGGGATGTATTGGCCGGGATTCGTTTCGAGCTGCTCGAGGAAGACGCCGTCCTTCGTGATCTTCGCCTTGGCTTGGCGGTCGGCCGAGCAGCTCACCCCGAGGCCGACGGGACAGCTCGCCCCGTGGCGCGGCAGGCGGATGACGCGCACGTCGAGAGCGAAATACTTGCCCCCGAATTGCGCCCCGATCCCGATCTCGCGGGCCTTTTCCAGCAGCGTCCTCTCCATCTCGACATCGCGGAAGGCCTGGGCGCGTTCGCTGCCCTCGCTGGGCAGTTCGTCGTAGTAGCGGGTCGAGGCGAGCTTCACCGTCTTCAGGGTCGTTTCGGCGCTGGTCCCGCCGACGACGAAGGCCAAGTGGTAGGGCGGGCAGGCCGAGGTGCCGATGGAGCGCATCTTCTCCACCGCCCAAGGGACGAAACGCTCGGGCGAGAGGAGCGCCTTGGTCTCTTGATAGAGGAAGGTCTTGTTCGCCGAGCCGCCGCCTTTCGTGATGAAGAGGAACTCGTATTCGCTCCCGTCCGCCGCGTAGAGCTCGATCTGGGCGGGCAGGTTGTCGCGGGTGTTCTTCTCGTCGAAGAGGGTCAAAGGCGCGAGCTGGGAGTACCGCAGGTTCTCCTCTTGGTAAGTCTTCCAGATCCCGGCGGCGAGGGCCTCCTCGTCGTGGCCGCCGGTCCAGACCTGCTGGCCCTTCTTCCCCATCACGATGGCCGTGCCCGTGTCCTGGCACATGGGCAGGATGCCCCGCGCCGCGATCTCCGCGTTGCGCAGCAGGGTGAGGGCGACGAGCCGGTCGTTGCCCGTCGCCTCGGGATCGTCGAGGATGGCCGCGACCTGCCTCAGATGCGAGGGCCGCAGCATGAAGGAGATGTCCTTGAACGCCTCGTTCGCGAGCCGCGCCAGGGCCTCGGGCGAGACCTTGAGGATCTCGCGACCTTCGAATTCGGTCACGGAGACGCCCTCGGTCGTGACGAGGCGGTAGGTCGTGGGATCGGGGCCGAGGGGAAAGGGCTTGTGGTAGGCGAAATCGCTCATGGGGGAAAGGAAAAGGGCAAGCGGGGGCGAAAAGAAAGCATTCCACCGCCGGGGCGGGATTGCAAACGGGGTGCCTCCATAGCTTTACTTTGATCGAAGGCGGATTAGGGTGTCACCCATGATGGATCGCATCACCTTCAATCCTGACCAATGCGGAGGGCGACCCTGCATCCGCGGAATGCGCATCCGGGTGAAGGATGTCCTCGACCTCCTCGCCGCCAAAGTGCCCGAGGCCGAGATCCTCGAAGACTACCCCTATCTCGAACCCGAGGACATCGCCGCCTGCTTGGATTACGCGGCATCCGAGGCCGACCACCCCGTCCTCGTCGCGGGTTGAGCCATGCGCTTCCTCGTCGACGCCCAGCTTCCACCCGCCTTGGCGAAATGGCTGGCCGGACACGGGCACGAAGCTTGGCATGTCGCCGACATCGGTCTGCGCGACGCCGATGATACGGCGATCTGGGACCACGCGCTCCAGCATGGGATGGCCATCGTCACGAAAGACGAGGATTTCCCCCATCGTCGCCGCCAGAATCCCGCCAACTCGCCCGTCATCGTCTGGCTCAGGATTGGCAACAGCAGCCGCCGCGCCTTGCTGCATTGGATCGAGCCTATGCTGCCACGCATCGTCCATCTGATCCAACAAGGAGACACCTTCATCGAGATCCGTTGACCCCGGTCGGTCCCGTCCCCTCACGCCAACGCGCTGCACCCTCCGGCTTGCCGAAGCCGCCGCTTCCCCCTACGCTCGTCCCATGTGCAGGACCCTCCCTTTCATCGCCGCCCTTCTTCTCGCCGCTCCCATGGCGCGCGCCGAGTTCACCGCCGGAGCCGCCATCACCGACGTGACGCCGAAGCAGCTCCCCGTCCTCATCAATGGCGGCATGACGAGCCGCAGCAGCGACAAGGTCAAGACTCCGGTCAACGCCCGCTCCCTCGCCTTCTCCGACGGGAAGGAGACGCTCGTCATCGTGGTCGTGGACAGTTGCATGTTGCCCCGAGACCTCCTCGACAACGCCAAGGCCATCGCCGCCGAAAAGGCCGGCATTTCGCGCGAGCGCATCCTCATCTCCGCGACCCACACCCACACCGCGCCTTCGAGCATGGGCTGCCTCGGCACCGACACGGATCCGGCCTATGCGATCTTCCTCACCAAAAAGCTCGTCGAGGCCGTCCTCGCTCCGCTCCAGGACATGAAACCCGCGCAGATCGGCTGGGGCGAGATCGACGCGGCTGACTACACCGCCCTGCGCCGCTGGGTCCTCCATCCGAAGCACATGCGCGAGGATCCCTTCGGCAACCTCACGGTGCGGGCGAACATGCACGCTGCGGCGAACTGGGATCACGTCACCGGCCCGAGCGGTCCCGAGGATCCCATCCTCTCGGTGATCTCCGTGCAAACCGCCGAAGGCAGGCCGCTCGCGTTCCTCGCCAATTTCTCGATGCACTACTATGGGGATCGGGACATCAGCGCCGACTACTTCGGTTTGTTCTCGAACGGCATCCAGGAGAAGCTCGATCCGGACAAGACCGGCTTCGTCGCGATGATGTCGCACGGTTGCAGCGGCGACATCTGGCGGCACGACTACGAAAAATCCCCCAAGCGCGGCGATGCCGAAAGCACCCTCGAGCAATACTCCACCGACATGGTCGATCTCGCCCTGAAAGCCGTCGAGGGCATCTCCTACGAGCGTCCCGAATCCATCGCCATGGCCGAGACGCGCATGACGCTGAACTACCGCGTCCCCGACAAGCAGCGCCTCGAATGGGCGAAGCGCGTCATGGCCGAGGTCGGCGACCGCCTTCCCAAGGACCAGCCCGAGGTCTACGCCCGCGAGCAGATCCTCCTCGACGAGAAGAAGCAGACCGAGGTCGTCGTGCAGGGCATCCGCCTCGGAGACAAGATCGCCATCGCGACCACGCCGAACGAGACCTACGCCCTCACCGGGCTGAAGATCAAGGCGGCGAGTCCGCTGCCGCACACCATGGTCATCGAGCTGGCCAACGGCGGCGACGGCTACATCCCCCCTCCCGAGCAGCACCTCCTCGGCGGCTACAACACTTGGCCCGCCCGCTCCGCCGGACTGGAGGTCCAAGCCGAGCCGAAGATCACCGAGGCCGCCGTCCAGATGCTGGAGAAGGCGAGCGGAAAGCCGCGCACCGACCGCCGTGCCGAAGCCGGCCCCGCCGTGCTGAAGACGCTCGAACTGAAACCGAAAGCCTACTGGCGTCTCGACGAGTTCGCCGGACCCCGCGCCGTCGATTCGTCGCCGAACGGGATCGACGCGATCTACGAGCCGAGGGTGCTGTTCTATCTGCCGGGACCGAACGATGAAGCGTTTGCCAAAGGCGGGATCAACCGCAGCGCGCATTTTGCCGGGGATCGCTTGAGCGCGCGGATTCCGGGGCTGACGGGGAGGAACTACACCGTTTCACTCTGGTTCTGGAGCGGATCGGCGAATGGCGTCATGGATGGGACGGAATGGATCGTTTCGCGGGGAACGAACCACGGATCGCGGGACCTCGGCGACCATGTCGGAATCCGTGAGGAGCACCCCGGCGTCCGGAGTCTTATCTTCGAGACTTCGGGGGCGCTGCATCCCATCCCCTTGGAATCAGCCAAGATCGAGCGATGGAAATGGCACCACCTTGCCATCGCCCGAGAAGGGATGGCCGGACATGTCTTTCTCGATGGAATCCATCTCGTCGCCATGCAGAAATCCGGATTCCCTGACGCGAACCCCGACACCTTCTTCTTCGGCGGAAGCTGCACCGGCGAGGGGAACTTCGAGGGCCGTCTCGACGAGATCGCCGTCTTCGACCGTGCCTTGAGCAAGGAGGAGATCGCCCAGCTATATCAAGCGGGCAAATAAAGGAGCGGGACTTTCCAAGTCCCGTTTGACTGAGCGGGGACTTGCAAAGTCCCCCTCCTTGATTCCATACCTTTCACCTTTGGTTGATACGTCACCCAAATCGATTCAAGATGTTCCAAGGGGTGTTCCGCATCAGGTAGGGCGGTTCGGCTCGAACCGCCGGAAGGGCGCTCCGGGATCCCTGCGCATCCAACCCCGACCGGGCCGGTCGGGTCTACCCTCCCGACCGTTCACGGTTTACCCTCTCCCGCTCCCTCCCCGATCGAAGACCCCGCCCAGCCCATCTTCCGGTGCAGAACGCTGTAGAAATCCTGCTGCGGCAGCGAGATCAGCGGCAGGACGAAGCCCGCCTTGCGCAGATACACCCGCGCCGGTTCCTTGAGCACGGCGAGGGGATGGCCATCGACCAGCAGGGAGAGGTCGTCGCGCTGCCTCGGCGTTTCAAAGACCAGTTGGCTCGATGCATCCACGACGAGAGGGCGGTCCGCCAGCGAATGGGGGCAAATCGGGGTGACGACGAACACGTTCGCGTCCGGCGAGACGAGCGGCCCGCCCGCCGAGAGCGAGTAGGCGGTCGAGCCGGTCGGCGTCGAGAGGATGAGCCCGTCGCCCGTGTAGCGGTTCGCGAAGACTCCGTTGACCAAGGTCTCGATGTGGATCACACGCGAAGCCACGGCGCGGCAGATCGCCACCTCGTTCAGCGCGCAGAAGGTCTCCTCGATCCGGCCGCCCCGCTCCAGCTCCCCCTCGATGAGGCAGCGCTCGCTGATCGTGTAGCTGCCGGAGACGAGCGCCTCGACAAGAGCGGCGCTCTCCTCCTCCGTGGCGCAGGTGAGAAAGCCGAGGGTCCCCGTGTTGATCGCGGCGATGGGTTTGATCCCCGCCCCCAGCTCCCGCACCGCCCAGAGCAGGGTGCCGTCGCCGCCGAGGAGGACGATGAGATCGACGGCCTCGCCGAACTCCGCCAGAGGAACGCCTTCCGGCAGACCCGCGAGGGCGGCGCTTTCCTCCTCCAGGAGAACGGACCGATCCGCCGCACCGAATCGCTTCACGAGGTCGTGCAGCAGCACGACCGCGCCGGGTTTTTCGGGGTTCGCGAGGATGCCTATGCGAGGTGTCTCAGCCATGCGAGGAATTCGAGGTTGCCGTCCGCGCCACTGATAGGCGACTCGACCAGTCCGTGCCAGCATTTTCCGAGGGTGTCGAGGACGTGGACGCGGATCTTCTCCACCGCCTCCGCGTGCAGGGCGGGGTCCCTGACGATGCCGCCCTTGCCGATCTGCTCCTTCTTCAACTCGAACTGCGGCTTGATGAGGCAGACGAGGTCGCCCTCCGGCTTCAACACGCCGAAGAGGGGGCCGAGAACGAGGGTCAGGCTGATAAACGACACATCGACGACGACGAGATCGACCGCCTCGGGCAGATCGGAAGGCTGGAGATGGCGCAAGTTGAAGCCCTCGCGCGAGACGACGCGGGGATCGCTGCGGAGCTTCCACGCGAGCTGGTTCGTGCCGACGTCGTAGGCATGGACCTTCGCGACGCCGCGCTGGAGGAGGCAATCGGTGAAGCCCCCGGTCGAGGCTCCGGCGTCGAGAGCGACCTTGCCCTCGACCGCGAGGCCGAATTCATCGAGCGCTTTCTCCAGCTTCAGCCCACCGCGGCCAACGTATTTCGGGCGGTTCTTCACCTCGATGGCGGCGTCCTCGTCCACCTTCAAGCCCGGCTTGAGATTTCCCTCGTGTCCCTCGACGCGCACCTCCCCCGCGAGGATGAGGCGCTTCGCCGTCTCGCGGGAATCGCAAAGGCCGCGGCGGAAGAGGGCTTGGTCGAGTCGCTCTTTGGGCATTCGGGGGCTGGCTTGGGGAATTTCGATTTTAACTCGGAAATTCGTGTGCATTCGTCCATTCGTGGCCGAAATCCAATCCGAATTCTCCCCGAAGATGAAGCAGTATCGACTCGAACCCCGCTCCGAAGGCCCCGCCGCCCTCGTCCTCCATGAAATCGACGAACCCGCGCCCGGTCCCGGCGAAGTCTCCGTCCGCCTCCGCGCCGCCTCCCTGAACTACCGCGACCTCCTCATGCGCTCGGGGCGATCGGCCTCGGGCGGAACCGACCCGGTCGTGCCGCTCTCGGACGGCGCCGGGGAGATCACCGCCGTCGGCGAAGGCGTGACGGAGTGGCAGCCCGGCGACCGCGTCGCCCCCACCTTCTTCCGCGACTGGATCTCCGGTCCCTTCGACATGGCGTATCACGCGGCGGCGCGGGGAGGCTCCTGCGACGGCGTCCTCGCCGAGGCCCTCGTCGCCCCGGCCCACAGCCTCGTGCGGGTGCCGGACTTCATGAATTTCGAGGAGGCCGCGACCCTGCCCTGCGCAGCCCTCACCGCTTGGCACGCCCTGATGGAGCGGGGCGAGCCCGTCGGTCCGGGAAAAACCGTGCTCTGCCTCGGCACCGGCGGCGTCTCCCTCTTCGCCCTCCAGATCGCGAAGGCGGCGGGAGCGAGGGTCATCCTCACCAGCTCCTCGTCCGAAAAGCTGGAGCGCGCTCACGCCCTCGGCGCCGACGAAACCATGAACTACCGCGAAACGCCGGAATGGGACCGCGAAGTCTGGCGGCTCACGGAAAAGCGCGGCGTCGATCTCGTCGTCGAAGTCGGTGGTCCCGGCACGATCGGACGCTCCATGGACAGCCTCGCCGCTGGCGGACGCATCGCCCTCATCGGCGTGCTCACCGGATTCGATCCGCCGTCGGCGAGCCTCTTCCCCCTCGTGAAGAAGAACGCCTCCCTCGACGGCATCTACGTGGGGAATCGCGAGATGTTCGTAAGGATGAACGCCTTCTTGGAAGCGCATCGCATTCGCTCTGTCATCGACCGCGTCTTCCCCTTCGACGAAGCCCCCGCCGCCTATGCCCATCTCGAAAGCGGGGCGCATTTCGGCAAGGTCGTCGTCGCCCTTTGATCCTCGCCGAAAGGGTAGACGGGGCATCGGAAAACCTTCCTCCATTCGCCACCATTCGCGGTTCACCCGCCCGCCACTCAAGATACCGACGGCGGGACTCGAACCCGCACGGGATTGCTCCCAGCGGATTTTAAGTCCGCTGCGTCTACCATTCCGCCACGTCGGCGCGGGGTGGGCAATTAACCCTCTCCGGCCATGGAAGCAACCCTCTTGAATCGGTCGAGCCGGAGGGGTCAATGCTTCAAAATCCCCCGCACGACGAGATTGTTGAGGCGGCGGGCGACGTCGACGACTCCCTCGATGACGGTTTCGCGGTAGCTGCGCCCGTCGCGGGTGTCGAGACCGTGGCCGGGGTCGAGCTGACGCAGTCCCTCCAAGGCGGGGTCCTCGTGGTGGAAGAGCTCGACGAAGACGTATTCGAGCTTTCCGGTCCTCGCCGCCGCCGCGAGCAACGCGCCGATCCAGCCGTCGTCGGTGCCGAGGCAGCCGCGCGTCGTCTTGGCGGAGGCGTGGAACATGCCCATCTCGTCGGCCGCGGCGATCTCGGCGACGAGGGCCTCGTTCTCGGGAATGGAGAGGCCGGAGTCGCCACAGTGGGCGGCGTCGACCATGATCTTGAAAAATTTCGACCCGAGCTCGGCGTTGGCGGCCTTGACGAACTCCCAGCCTTTACGGAGGTCGTTGAAGGTCTGGAACTCGCCTTTGCGGAGGAACTCGATGTGCCAGTGCTTCACGCAACTGCCCTCGACCCCGGCCTCGCGGCAGGCGCGCAGGTGGACGCGCACGTTCTGCGCGACGGCGGCGGCGAAGGCCTCTCCGGTTTTCGGCGTGGCGCCGGGCTGCATCCACTGCTCGATGGAGGTGGAGGCGACCTGGGTGATGCCGTGCTTCTTCGCGATCCCGATACCGGAGGCGAGCATGGCGGCGACCTTCTCCTCGTCGGCGGGGTCCATGGGATCGGCCCCGCCCACCATCATGATGAGGTGGACTTCGAGGCCGAGGTCGCGCAGCCCGGTGATGAGCTCGTCGTTGTCGCTTTCGAGGACGCCGGGGAAGACGGCGACCTGGGCGCTTTGCACCTTCACGGGCGAGGCAGCGGCGAGGCCCTCCATCTCCGAGACGATGAGGAGGCGACCGTCCTCGCCACGGGGGAGGCGGCCCTCGGCGTCCGGGGCGAGGCCGCCGACAAATTTGATGTGGGTGGGGACGACGCCGAGTTCGACGCGGGTGTTGAGGGCGAAGGCTTGGGACATGGAGGAAAGGATGAGGGATACTTCGCGCCGGGGCAACGCAAAAATCGGCCTTCTCCGACTCCCCGTCGACGCGACGACCGCCCCGGAAGGAGGGAGGCGGGCCGGGGAACTTGGCCGCATCGCGGACTGTCGCCCGGCGCGGGCGTGGAATACAAATTGGCATGAACCTCCGCCTTTTCCTCCCCGCCGCCTTGGTCCTGGCCCTTGCCCCATCCCAAGCCGACGACGTCATCCGCGTCGGCATGATCGGCTTGGACACCTCCCACGCCACGGCTTTCACGAAGATCCTCCACGATCCCGCGAACGGCTACCCCGTGCGCGTCGTCGCGGCGGTGCCGGCCTCCAGCCCCGACATCGAATCGAGCGCCTCGCGCATCGACGGCTATGTCGAGACCTTGTCGAAGGACTACGGCGTGAAGATGCTGGACTCGATCGACGCCCTCGTCGCGGAAGTCGATGTGATCCTCGTCGAAAGCGTCGATGGACGCCCCCACCTCGCCCAAGCCGCTCCGGGAATCCGGGCGGGCAAACCGACCTTCATCGACAAGCCCCTCGCCGCCTCGTTGGAGGACGCGGTCGCCATCTTCGCGCTCGCCGAGCAACATGGCACGCCCGTCTGGAGCAGTTCGAACCTGCGCTACCATTCCGGCGTGGTGAAAGCCGCCACCGCCGATGTGGGCGAAGTCGCGGCGGTGCTCAGCTACGGTCCCGCCTCGCTGGAGGAGCATCACCTCGACCTCGCTTGGTATGGCATCCACCCGACCGAGGCACTCTTCACGGTGATCGGCACGGGCTGCGAGAGCGTCTCCCGCACCCACACGGCGGGCACAGACGTCGTCACCGGCCTCTGGAAAGGCGGCAAGGTCGGCACTCTGATCGGGCTGCGCGCGGCGAAGGCGAGCTACGGGGTGCAGGTCTTCGGAAGCAAAGCGACGATCCAGGAGAGCGCGGGCGGCGCCTATCCCGAGATGATGGCCGAGATGGTGAAATTCTTCCAGACCAAGGTCCCGCCAGTCTCGGCCGAGGAGACGCTGGAGATTTTCGCCTTCATGGCCGCCGCCGACGAGAGCAAGCGCCGGGGCGGAGCTCCGGTGACCCTGGCGGAGATGCTGGAGAAGGCTGGGAAGTGACTGCCCCCCTTACTCCTCCTCATGCTCCTACTCATACTCCTCCACATTCGGGGAGTATGAGTAGGAGCATGAGTAAAGAGTAGGAGTGCGCACGATCCTGAACTACCTTCCCACCATGGCGAAAATCTTGGCGGCGATGTCCGGCGGCGTGGACTCCAGCGTGGCGGCGGCGCTCCTGCTTGAGCAGGGGCACGAGGTCGTGGGCGCCTACATGAAGAACTGGACGAACGAAGAAGGGCTGCCCGGCGACTGCCCTTGGGAAGAGGACATCCGCGACGCGCGGGCCGTGTGCGACTTCCTCGGGATCGAGTTCCGTATCCTCAGCCTCACCGGGGAGTATCGCGACCGGGTCGTGGACTACCTGCTCTCCGGCTACCGCGAGGGCGTGACCCCGAACCCGGACACGATGTGCAACCGCGAGATGAAGTTCGGTATTTTCCGCGAATTCGCCGCCGCGCAGGGCTTCGACCATCTCGCCACGGGCCACTACGCGCAGCGCGAGGAGCACGGCGACGGCTCGGTCGATCTCCTGCGAGGCGCGCCGGGAAAGGACCAGACCTACTTCCTCGCCCTGCTGCGGCAGGAGCAGATCCGTCCCGCGCTCTTCCCCATCGGCCACCTCTCCAAGCCCGAAGTTCGATGCGAAGCGGAACGCTTCGGCATCCCCGTCGCGGCGAAGAAGGACAGCCAGGGCATCTGCTTCATCGGGCAGATCCGCATGGTCGATTTCCTCGCCCACTACCTCCCCGACGCCCCCGGCGACATCGTAAATCTGAAAGGCGAGAGGGTCGGACGCCATCGCGGTCTGCACCTGCACACCCTCGGCCAGCGGAAGGGACTCGGGGTGCCCTCGAACACCTACGGCAAGGCCTACGTCGTCGTCGCGAAACGGCACGCAACGAACGAGCTCGTCGTCGCCTTCGACGGGACCGACACGCCCGGCCTCTACGCGACGCGCTGCCGCGTCGGGAGCCTCACGACGACGAACCGACCGCTCGCGGAGTCCCCTGCCCTGCTCGCCCAGCCGCGCTACCGCTCCGAGGCGACCCCGGTCGAAACCGAGTTTCTCGACGAGGAGACGGCGATCCTGACCTTCGCGACGCCGCAACGGGCGCTCACGCCCGGGCAGATCTGCGCGTTCTACGAAGGCGGACGGCTCCTCGGCGGCGGGGTGTTCGAGGAGGTGCTGGGGTAGACCCGACCATCTCGGTCAGGGGGGTGGGCGCTCTGCGACTCCCGAGCGCCCTTCGCGGCGGTTCGGGCCGAACCGCCCTACCCGGCATCGAAACCCGCCCGGATCAAAACTCGATCCCCTCGTAGACCTCGGCGAGGGCGAGATCGACTCCGATCTCGGGAAGGGGGATAACGGCCTCGGTCCCCGCGTAATCCTCGCGGGAAAACCCACCCGAGGGTCCGCGACGATGGACGGTCGCAAAAACGATGCCGGGTTCCACAAAGATCAGGGCCTTGAGCGTCGGGATGGCGAGATAGGCATCAAGCTTCTCGGTGAGATCGATGCGCCGGGTCGATTCACTGAGCACCTCGACGATGACAATGGGGCGGTCCTGCCACGTCTCGGAATCCTTGCGCAACTCGCACACGACCATCGCATCAGGGTAGTAGAACCGAGTCTGGCCGGGCAGTTCGATGCGGACTTTCAGATCGCTGTTGAAAGCACGGCAGGGCTTTCCGCGAAGCGCCGACACCAAGGCGGTTGTGACGTTGGCACCAAGGGCTGCATGACGGCTCGTCCCACCAGCCATCGCATGGACTTGGCCTCCGAGGTACTCGTGTTTCACCTCGGAGATCAATTCACCTTCGAGGTAGTCCTCCACGGAGATGTGTTCGGGCTTGAGAAGCGCACTCATTGCAGTCGTAACCTACCGCAAACTCCGTCGCAGGACAAGTCTCCGGGTCCCTCAGCTCAAAACGAATCCGTAAGCAACTGCAAATAGCGCGAGCCGGACGGCGAGAGGGTCGCGCTGCTCCCCGTGCCCGCGAGACGCCCGACGGTGAAATCGGCGTGGTTCCCCGGCGTCGGCTTCACGTAGGTCACGAGCGGCTGGGCGATCACGCGGTCGCTGGGCCGGATCTCCAGCGGGACGCCGGTCGCGGCGAAGGAGAACTCCCAGCTTTTCGGCTGGCGCACGGAACCGAGGTCGCGTCCGAGCCAAGGATAGCGGCGGAGGAAGGGCAGCTCGCCCGATTTCGGCACGAGCACCTTGTAGTGGATCTCCTCGTGCCGGGCGAGGAACTCGGGGATGGTGATCGCCGGATTGGCGCGGTGCGCCTTGAACAGCGCCGCGATGTCGAGTCCAGTGAGGTTGATCCCGTTGAAGATGCCGTGGTGGTTCTTCGTCGTGAAATGGTGGTCGTGCCAGATCTTGAAGCGGTCGCTGAGGATGAAGTTCAGTTCGAGATGGACGTGGGCGCGCTCGCGGTTGATCCCAGCCCCGGTGTAGCCCATCCGCCCGAGGGGCGCTCCCGCCGCGACACGCTGGCCGGACTGGACCGAGGCGGAGCCGAGATGGGCGTAGAGGGAGAAGAAGGGGCCGTCCCCCCAGTCATGGTGGACGACGACGTAGCGACCGTAGTTGCTCTGCTTCGCGCTTTCAGTCACATAGACCACGGTTCCCTCCGCGATCGAGCGCACCTCGTCGAGCGGCTCGCCCGAGGCGTCGCGCCGCACCGGGCGGATGTCGACCCCTTCGTGCAGACGCGTCAGGATGATCCCGGCGGCGGTGCGCTTCTGGTCGCGGGTGAACCCGTAGCCCCCACCGCTCCACGGCTTCGAGAGGACACCCTCGAAGTTCCGGTCGGTGTACATGTAGAATTTCGAGGGATCGTCCGAAAAAATGGCGTCATTGTCCGTCGGGAGGACGAATCCGAGCGGTCCGGCCAAGAGCGGTCCGGCACAGAGCAGAGGCAGCAGGAGGAGACGGGCGGAAATCCGTGGCATGTCGGGAATCGTGAGACGTTCCCCAGACATTTAACACATCTTAAGCATTTGGCGACCCTCCAATCCGAAACCCATGACCCATGACCCATGACCCATGACCCGGCAAAGCCGCCCCCCTCACTCCGGAGTCGCGAACTGCGGCCCCGTCTTCGGTTTGTAGTCGTCGACGTGAGGGAAGTATTTTTCAAACTCCTTGAGATGGCGCTGCTGCAAGCCGCTCCAGATCACGACGACCCCGTCGTCGATGGGACGGTCGATGAGCACCGCCTGGAGCGGCGCGTCGGAGCAGCGCAGACCGAGGAGCTTCCCGTGGTTCATCAGGGTCACGTCCTTCAACTGCCTCGCGGCGTGCTCCTTGAAGCGGAACGCCGCCCCGTAGGAGACCCCGTCCGCCGCCGTAAAGGGGTAGAACCAAGCGATGTCCTTGTCGGTGAAGGTCGGCAGGTTGCTGAAGTAATACTGCCGGTGCTCCTGCCCCAGCTTCACCGGGGTGACCATCTTCGGATTGTCCTTGTCATCCCCTTCGACGTGGAAGGTGACGATGTAGAGCTTGTATTTCTTGCCTGCCCCCTCGCACCACAGAGCCGTGGCGAGGAGGATTCCGAAAACGAGGAGACGGTGGCGCATGCCCCGAAGATAAGGGAGAAAAGGGGGCTCTGGCAAGTCATCCCGTCCCCGGAGGAAGCCCGCCGCCCAAAGAAAGTCGTTTTTTCGTTGTCCTCGCGGACAAGATTCGCTAGATCAATCCCGGCGTCTCGTGGTAGGATTCCCTTCCCGGCCCCTCCTCGACGCCGGAGAAACCCTTCATTTCCGATCCTTAGCGGCCCCAGAGACCATGTCCGAAGAAACGAACACCGCCCAGCAGTACCAAGACGACGTCCGCCAAACCCAGTTGGCGCCGAATCTGAACAAGCTCTTCCTGAAAGCCGAAAGCGCCATGGAGGTGCGCAACTGGAGCTACGCCGTCAGCCTCCTCCAAGCCGTCCTCGCGAAGGAGCCGGGCTTCCTCGAAGGACGGAGGCGCCTCCGCCTCGCCGCCGTGAAGGAGAACGAGGGCAAGCGCGGCCTCAAGCTCGGCGGCGAAGCCCTCAAGGTGATGAAGATGCAGGGCCAAGTGAAGAAGGATCCCGTCAAGGTCATCGAGCAGCTTGAGAAGGAGGTCCTCGCCACCGACCCCTACAACGCCCAAGGCAACGAACTGCTCTACGAAGCCGCCGCCGCCGCCGGGCTGCCCTCCACCGCCGGCTTCGCCCTCCAGACCGTGATCGACGGCGACCCGGACAACATCAAGTTCTACCACAAGCTCGGCGACTTCTACATGTCGCGCGAGATCTTCGACAAAGCCGCCGAGATCTTCGGCAAGATCGTCGAGAAGAACCGCAGCGACCTCGAAGCGACCAAGAAATACAAGGACGCCACCGCCCGCGGCTCCATCGCCAAGCAGAAATGGGACAGCGGCGGCGACTGGCGCGACCTGCTCAAGGACAAGGACCAAGCCAAGGAGCTGGAGAACAAGGGCCGCGCCGCGATGACGCCGGAGATGCTCACCGCGCAGGCCGAGTCGCTCCTCGCCGAATACGCCGCCGACCAGAACAACCTTGAGATCTCGAAGAAGCTCGCCTCGACCTACGAGCAGCTCGAGGATTTCCAGACCTCGCTCCAGTTCTACGAATGGGCCTTGCACCTCAGCCACAACGACCCTTCGCTGGAGAAGAAAGTCGCCTCGATCCGCGAGATCGTGAACAAAGCCTACCTCGACTCGCTCCGCCAGTTCGTCGAGGAGAACCCCGGCCACCCCGACATCGAGCAGTACCGCCAGCAACTCGGCGAGGCCGAGAAATCGCAGATGGACACCCTCATCGCCGAGTCGAAGGAGCGCGTCGACCGCAACCCCACCGACAACGAGCTGCGCTACGAGCTCGGCTCGCGCCTCTACCAGGCGGGGCAGTACCGCGAAGCCATCCAGCACCTCCAGATGGCCAAGCGCAGCCCCAACCTCCGCATCAAGGTCATGAACTACCTCGGCCAATGCTACGACCGCATGGGCATGACCGACCTCGCGGCGGGACAGTTCGAGGAGGCCATCGCCGAACTCACCGGCATGGACGAGACGAAGAAGGAGCTCCTCTACAACCTCGGCCTGCTCTACGAGAAGCTCGGCAACCACACGAAGTACCTCGACGCCCTCAAGCAGATCTACGCGGTGGACTACGGCTACCGAGACACCGCCGAGCGGGTCGAGAAATCCTACGGTTCGTGAGGCGTCGAAGGGACGTCCGGTCCGCGCTCACTGAGCGCGGCTACAGCGCTGGCGCGTCCTTCGGAGCTTGGAATCTGTAGCCGAGGTCATCGACCTCGGTCGAGCGTCGCTTGGACATCCGACCCGGCCTCACTGAGGCCGGCTACAGTGCTGGCGCGTCGTTCGGAGCTTGGAACCTGTAGCCGAGGTCATTGACCTCGGTCGAGCGTCGTTTGACCGCCCGGATTCCCGCCGCCGATCCGGCGTTGATTTCGGCCCCCTTTCGCCGAACTTTCCCGCCAGACAAGTTTGAGCATCCCCACAGCCCGCAGGTCGAAGGATGCGCTTCCCTTTGCGAGAGACCTTTTACTTTTTACTTTTCACCTTCTGCTCGTCAATGACCCGCCTCTCCGCCTCCCTCCTCGTCCTCGCCGCCTTCGTCCCCGCCACAGCGCAGCAGTTTCCCGAAGCCGACTGGCAGGCCGCCCCCTCCCCCCTCGCCTCGGAGTTCGCCGAGCCGGGCGGCAAGATTTCGCTCTTCGCCTCGCAGTTCCCCAAGAGCTTCAACTACCAGATCGACAACAACGTCTTCTCCCGCGAGATCTTCCGGCTGATGTTCGAGACCCTCCTCGACACCGATCCCATCACCTTGGAGAACCGCCCCGGCCTCGCCGAACGATGGGAGATCTCGGAGGACAAAAAGAGCTTCACCTTCCACCTCGACCCTCGCGCCAAGTGGAGCGACGGCAAGCCCGTCACCTCCGAGGACGTGGTCTGGAGCTTCGAGGCGGTGAAGAATCCCGACCACCTCACCGGCGCCCTCCAATCCTACATGCAGCGGCTCGTCAAGATCGAGGCCCCCGACGAGCGCACCGTCACGATCCACGCCGACGAGGTCCACTGGCGGAGCCTCCTCGCCTGCAGCGCCTTCCGCGTCCTGCCGAAGCATTGGTGGAAGGACCAGGACTTCAACAAGGTCAACTTCGAGTTCCCCGTCGTCTCCGGCCCCTACCGCCTCGGCCAAGTCTCCGAACCTCACTTCGCCCGCATGGAGAAGCGCGAGGACTACTGGCGGGCCGATGATCCCTCCGCCGAAGGGCTGCTCAATTTCGACACCGTGGAATACCGCTTCTATCCCGAACAGGACGTCGCTTTCGAGTCCTTCAAGAAGGGCGAATTCGACTCCTTCGCCATCTACACCTCCAGCCAATGGGTCAAGGAGACCACCGGCGAGCGCTTCGACAAGAACTGGATCGTGAAGCAGTCGATCCACAACTACGACCCCGTCGGCTTCCAAGGCTTCGCCATGAACCAGCGCCGCGAGCCCTACAACGACAAGCGTGTCCGCAAGGCCCTCGCCCACCTCCTCGACCGCAAGCGGATGAACCAGACCATCATGTTCGACCAGTATGCCCTCACCAGCTCCTACTGGCCCGACCTCTGGGACGAGGAGCATCCCAACCCCAACGTCGAGACCGAGTTCGACGTCGAGAAGGCGCGGGCGCTGCTGAAGGAGGCGGGCTGGACGGTCAACCCCGCCACGGGCAAGCTGGAGAAAAACAACAAGCCCTTTGTGATCACCTTCCTCACCCGCGACCCCAGCACCAACAAATTCCTCCTCATCTACGAAGAGGCGCTCAAGGACGTCGGCATCACCCTGAAGATCGATCAGAAGGACTGGGCCGCCTGGGCCAACGACATGGACGAATACAACTTCGACATCACCTGGGCCGCTTGGGGCGCGGGCACGATCAAGGACGCCGAAGGCATGTGGAACTCCGCCTCCGCCGACCTCAAGGCGGGCAACAACATCACCGGTTTCAAGAACGCCGAGGTGGACAAACTCATCGAGCAGACCAAGGAGATGTTCGAGGTGGCCGACCGCCACGAAGTCATCCGCCAGATCGACCAGATCATCTACGAGGAGACCCCCTACGTCCTCCTCTGGCACATCGACTACGTAAGACTCCTCTACTGGAACAAATTCGGCATGCCCGACCACGTCCTCGGCAAATACTCCGACGAATGGGCCAGCGTCGACTACTGGTGGAACGACGCCTTCCAAGCCGACGACCTCAAGGCCGCGCGGGCCAACGGCGCGGAACTGCCCGCCCCGCCGCGGGACGTCCATTTCGACGAGGTCTTCGCCCCCGCCGCGAGCGACGTGGCGCGCGCCGAACCGCTCCGCTGAGACGGGAAACACGCCTCCACACGACCAGCAACCAGAGGCATGGAGCGACTCAGCTACTTCATCCGACGCCTCCTCCTGATCATCCCGACCTTCCTCGGGATCACCTTCCTCGTCTTCCTCCTGACCGAGTTCCTCCCCGGCGGCCCGGTCGAGCAGCGCATCGCCCAAATGCGCGGGATGGGCTCGGGCGAGGCCGGTGGCGGCTCGGGCAGCAACGTCAGCATCACCGAAGACCAGCGCAAGGCCATCGAGCGCGAGTTCGGCTTCGACAAGCCTTTTCCCGTCCGCTACTGGACCTGGCTCGTCCACGACGCCATGGGGATGAAGGCCTACTCCTACAAATACAACAACAAGACCGTGTGGCAGCTCGTGAAGGAGCGCTTCCCCATCTCCCTCACCTTCGGGATCACCGGATTCGTCCTCACCTACCTGATCTGCGTGCCCCTCGGCATCGCCAAGGCCCTGCGCAACGGGAAGCCCTTCGACGTGCTCTCCTCCGTCGTCGTCCTTGTCCTCTACGCCATCCCCGCCTTCGCCTTCGGCATGATCTTGAAGACGCTCTTCTGCGGCACCTCCGACCAGTTCTTCGACTGGTTCCCCATTGGCGGCTTCCGCTCGGAGAACTGGGCCGCGCTCTCCGCTTGGGGAAAAGTGAAGGACCAGACCGAGCACATGTTCCTCCCCGTGCTCTGCTACGTCATCGGGAACTTCGCCGTCCTCACCATCCTGCAAAAAAACTCCCTCCTCGACCAGATCTCGCAGGACTACATGCGCACCGTCCTCGCGAAGGGAGGCACGATGCGCCGCGCCGTCTGGGGCCACGCCCTGCGCAACGCCCTCATCCCCATCGTCACCGGGATCGGCGGCATCCTCTCGATCATGTTCGCCGGATCGGTGTTGATCGAGCGCGTCTTCGCGATCAACGGCATCGGGCTTCTCACCCTCGACGCCATCGTCGGTCGCGACTACATGATCTTCATGGGCACCCTCGGCCTCGGTTCCCTTGTGGCTTTGCTAGGCCGCGTCCTCTCCGATTTCTGCTACGTCCTCGTCGATCCGCGCATCAGCTTCGGCGGGGAGAAATGAACCCATGGCCCGTATCGGCTTCCATCTCCTCGATCCGAACACCCGGCGGCGCCTCGCCCGCTTCGGGAAGATCAAACGCGCCAAGTGGTCGCTCATCCTCCTCCTCTCCATCTTCGTCCTCAGCCTGCTCGCGAACTTCCTCGCCAACGACCGTCCCCTGATCGTGAAGGCCAATGGGAAGCTCCATTTCCCCGTCTTCCGCTTCTATCCCGAATCCGAGTTCACCGGCTCCGGCGTCCACACCCAGCCGCGCTACAAGGAGCTGGAGAAAACGCCCCTCTTCGCCGAGACCGAGGGCAACTGGATGCTCTGGCCGCCCGTCCGCTACGGGCCGCAGGAATCGCTTTCCCCCGCCCAGATCGAACTCGATCCCACCCTGACCCTGACCTTCGCCCCCGCCGACCAGATCGCCACCGTCGAGGTCGATGCGAATCTCGCGATCCAGCGCAGCCGCGGCGCGGCGGGCTTCTACGGCAAAGGGGCCGACCTCGACCTGCGAGGGCAGCCCCTCGCCTCCTCCGGCGTGACCCTGCCCGATCCCATCCGCGCCGGTCTCGTCCAGCGCTTCGCCAACGAGGCCGCCCCCGCCGCGAGCGGGACGAACGAAGAGGGTATCGTCTTCAACCTGACCCCCTTCACTCCCGGACGCGCCGCGCCCAAACTCGTCCGCGTCGCCATGGAGCGCCGCGCCGGGAGCGGCAGGGCGGAAAAGGCCGTGCTCTCGCCCGAACTCGAATTCCTCGGCGATCCCCCGGCGCTGTGGGGGACGCTGGACGAGCCAAGCCAAGCCGCCATCCTCGCCATCGCAGAGAAAGCCAAGATCGTGCCGCAGGAGCCCTACGACCTCTCCACACCCTCGGGTCGGCTTTCGGTCAGGTTCACCCGAGAGACCGTCGAGTTTCCCTTCCGTCCGGTGAAAGGCCACGCCCTCGGCCTCGACAACAGCGGGCGCGACGTGGGCGTGCGCATCCTCTACGCCACGCGCACGGCCCTGCTCTTCGGCGTGCTCCTCGTCGTCTTCCCCTACCTCATCGGCATTTTCCTCGGGGCGGTGCAGGGCTACTTCGGCGGAAAAATCGACTTGATCGGACAGCGTCTCACCGAGATCTGGGAGGCCATGCCCTTCCTCCTCATCATGATTTTGCTCAGCTCGATCTACGGGCGCAGCTTCCTCCTGCTGGGCTTCGTCTACGGCATCTTCAACTGGATCGGCATCTCCTACTACATGCGGGCCGAGTTCCTCCGCCTGCGCAAGCAACCCTTCGTCGAGGCCGCGAAGGTGATGGGCATCGGGCGGTGGAGGATCATGTCCGGCCACATCCTTCCCAATGCCCTCGTCCCCGTGATCACCTTCTTCCCCTTCGCCCTCGTCGGGGCGATCTTCACCCTCACCGCTCTGGACTACCTCGGCTTCGGCCTGCCGCCCGGCACGCCGAGCTGGGGGAACCTCCTCGACCAAGGCCAATCGCAGCCCTACGCTTGGTGGCTCATCCTCTACCCTTCGCTCGCGCTTTTTCTCGTGAGCCTCCTCGGCATCTTCATCGGCGAGGGGGTGCGGGCCGCGTTCGATCCGAGGACGGATTCGAAGTTGGAATGAGGGTTGGCCGCGAAAAGGCGAAAGAAGCACAAAAATTTCCTGATGAACCCTCCCTTCGCAAAATGGAACCCATTCTTCTTCGCCAGCCATTCGCGGCGAATGATTTCAACGCAGATGAGCGCAGATTTCCGCAGATGACCGCAAATCGGAACCAATGAAACGGAGAAATCATCTACGAGAATCTGCGGATATCCGCGAAAATCTGCGTTCCAATTTTTTCGATGCGAATTCCTGACAAAGCCACAATGCCCCCCGCCCCACCAGCCCGCCTGACGGCATCCGCCCCTGTTCTGCTCGTGAAAAACGTGGCGGCTGCGGCGGACTTCTACCGCGACACGATGGGATTCCAATACGAGCGGTTTTGGGGCGAACCGACGAGCTTCGTCATCCTGCACCGCGACGGCATGTATGTGATGCTTCGACAAGCCGACGATCCCAAGCATGTCGTCCCGCATTGGACCGTAGCCGACAAGCTCTGGAACATCTATTTCTGGGTTTCCGACGTGGATGCGCTCCACGACGAGTTCGTTTCGAGAGGAGCGACGATCGACTACGGCCTCTGCGATCAGCCCTACGGATGCCGCGAGTTCGGCACGCAAGATCTGGACGGGCATGACATCGGATTCGGCCAACCCACTTCCTGCACAGACGACTGACCTATCCTTTTGTGACTCTTGTGCCTTTTCGTGGCCAACCTTCCACCATGACCAGCTCCCTCCTCAGCGTGCGAAACCTCACCGTGACCTTCGAAGTCGAGGGCCGCACGATTCGCGCCGTCGAGGACCTCTCCTTCGACATCCGACCCGGCGAGATCGTCGGGCTCGTCGGCGAGTCGGGCAGCGGCAAGACCGTCAGCGCGATGTCCACGATTCGCCTCGTCCCGAATCCTCCCGGCCGGGTCGAGAGCGGCGAGGCGATCTTCGACGGGAAGAACCTCCTCACCCTGCCCATCGAGGAACTGCGCAAGATCCGGGGCAAGGAAATCAGCGTCATTTTCCAGGAACCGATGACCGCCCTCTCGCCCCTCCATCCCGTGGGCGAGCAGCTCGCCGAAGTCGTGCGCATCCACGAGCCGGGAACCTCGCGCGAGGCGGCGATGGCGCGAGCCGTCGAATGGCTCGGCAAGGTCGGCATCCCCGACCCGGAGCAGCGGGCGCGGGCCTACCCCTTCCAGTTCTCCGGCGGGATGCGGCAGCGCGTCATGATCGCGATGGCCCTCATCCTCCATCCGCGACTCATCATCGCCGACGAGCCGACCACGGCCCTCGACGTCACCCTGCAAGCGCAGATCTTCGACCTCATCCTCCAGATGAAAGCGGAGGACACCTCCATCCTCTTCATCACCCACGACATGGGCGTGATCTGGGAGCTCGCCGACCGCGTCCTCGTGATGAAGGACGGCCGCCTCATCGAGGAGGGCGAAGTCGAGCCGCTCTTCGCCGAGCCGCAGGCCGACTACACCCGCACCTTGCTCTCCGCCGTCCCGCGCCTGACCGACGCACCGCGCGAGTCGCCCCCGCGCGACGCCGCCACCGCCCCGCTCATCGAGGTGAAGGGCTTGAAAACCTGGTTCCCGATCAAGCGCGGCGTCTTCGCGCGGACCGTCGATTGGGTACGTGCCGTCGATGAAGTCTCCCTCGAAATTTTCCCCGGCGAATGCCTCGGCCTCGTCGGCGAATCCGGCAGCGGCAAGACGACGCTAGGACGCTCCATCCTCGGACTGGAGACGCCGCAGGAGGGCGAAATCCGCTTCCACGGCGAGAACCTTCGCGGGCTCGGCTACCATGCCATGCGGCCCTACCGGCGGGACTTGCAGATGATCTTCCAAGATCCCTTTTCCTCGCTGAATCCGCGCCTCACCGTGCTGGAAATCCTCACCGAAGGACTGATCGAGCACGGCCTGCTAAAAGGCAGCCGCCGCGAGGTCGCAGCGCATTGGCTGGAGGAGGTCGGCCTGCCCGCCGAAGCGATGAACCGCTACCCGCACGAATTTTCCGGCGGCCAGCGCCAGCGCCTCTGCGTCGCCCGCGCCGTCGCCATCGAACCGAAGTTCGTCGTCTGCGACGAAGCCGTCTCCGCCCTCGACGTGACCATCCAAGCGCAAGTCATCGACCTGCTCATGGAGCTGAAGGACAAGCTCGGGCTCTCCTACCTCTTCATCTCGCACGACCTCAGCGTGGTGAAGCGCATCTGCGACCGAGTCGTCGTGATGCGCCACGGCAAGGTCGCCGAAGCGGGGAAAACCGTCGATCTCGTCGAGCGTCCCCAGTCGGACTACACGAAAAAGCTCATCGCCGCCGTCCCCGTTCCCGGCGATCCCGCGAAGCGGGCGAGGCGAGCATAGAAGGGAGCGCGGACACTCCTCTCACCTTCCCTGCAAAAACTCCCGCACGTTCTCCGGCGTGACCACGAGCGTCTCCGCGTGGGGATAGGTCTCCCGAAACGCCTTCGGCAGACGCACTTTCCGCGTCGGGCTCCATTTGAATTCGAATGCCGAAAGTCGCTCCCCGTCGGACGTCTCCTCGATCAGATCGATCTCCTGCTGGTCGTAGGTGCGCCAGAACCAATGGGAAGCTCCCACCCCCGCATAGCTCAGCCATTTGCGCCGCTCCACCACCAAGTAGTTCTCCCACAAGGCGCCGAGGTCGTCGCGTAGCGCGGGGGGATGGAAGGCATCGAGCAGGGCATTGCGGATGCCGGGATCGTTGAAGTAGATCTTCCGGGATTTGGCCACCTCCTTGCGAAGGTTTCGGCTGAACCCTCCGAGACGGGTGATGACGAAGGCATCCTCAAGGAAGCCCAAGTAGCGGTCCACCGTCTTCGCATCGATGCGCAAGGTCGAGGCAAGCTCGTTCATAGAGACCTCCCGCCCAATCTGGAAGGCGAGAAGGCGCAGCAGATCGTGCAGCCGATCACGGTTCACATCCACTTGGGCGAAGAGGTCCTTCAACAGCGAATCCGCCGCCAACTGCCGCAGTCGCTCCCGCTTTTCACCAGGTGATCCGGTCGTCACGATCTCGGGGTAGCCACCGTAGATCATGCCGTGCTCGATCCACTGCCGCAGGGTCGTCGCGCCCGGATTCAATTCGGCGAAGGAGACGGGGAACAACTCGAACACCACCTGCCGCCCCGTCAAAGGCTCGCCCGTCTTGCGCCGGAGATCGAAGGAGGCCGATCCGCTCGCCACCACGCGCAAGCGCGGAAATTCGTCGTGCAGCAGCTTCAGCACCCGACCGATCTCCGGCACGTTCTGCGCCTCGTCTACGAACAAGTGGTCGAGATGCCCGGCGAGACGCTGGAGGGACGCCCGCTCCGGCACCAGCAGGGCGCGGTCGTCAGCGAAATCCCCGTTCAAGAACTCGCCTTGGCCCGGCAACTCCCCGAACACTTCCCGCAACAGGGTGGTCTTGCCAACCTGCCGGGGACCGAACACGCAGAGCACCTTGCGGGGAGCTTCCGGAGCCAAGGCGTCGATCAGTCGATTTTTCAACAATCTCGGGACCATATTCCTCAAATTAACGTAAATTAACGGATAAAACACCGAATTTTTCTGAAAATTTAACTGATCGAGGCCACGGCCGTAGCGACGCTTCTCCGCGTCATGTTTTCGGAAAGCCCAAGGAGGGCCGACATTCCTGTCGGCCATCAAGCCCGGCTACGGCAGGACCAGTCGACCGACAAGAGTGTCCGCGCTCTCCTCACCTCCCCTGCAACAAGGGAAACAGCTTTCGCGGCGGCGGTGAATCGCCCGATTCCGCCGCGCCGGAGCCGCCCCAAGGGAAGCGCCTTTCGCGCGGTTTCGCGGCACCGTCCTGCGAACGGCGGGGCGAAAGCGGCGAGAGAATCCCCTGCCCGATCTCGCCGAGGAATTTCAAGCCTTCCACAGGGATGTTGGTCAGATCCGAAATGAAGGACGCGGGCACCTTGCCCAGATTGGAGATATGCTTCGGCTTCCACACCGGCTCGCGCACCGTCCCGGTGCAAGAGTAGGTGAGCAGTTCGCTCACCGGGGTGAGGACGGCGCTGGAGATCTCGCCCCGCGTGTTCACGACCGCCTCCAGATCGACGGACTGGTCGATGAGCGAGACCGTCCCCGCCGCCTTCACCCGGAAGGCCTTCGTCAGCGCCTCCAGATCGCGGGTGACGATGATGCCGTTCTCCACCCGGAAGCTCGCCTTGGCCTCCTTCGCGATATTGCCCCTCTTGCTATTTCCATTCCCGCCGTTGCCGTTACCCTTGCCCGACGAGAGCAGTTTCGAGAGCGGACCGAGCACGGGAATGGCGAAGAGGTAGCCGTCGGAAATGCGGGCGGTCCCCCCGCCATCGAAGGAGTGGATCCGGCCGACCCTGCCGGCGATGGAGAAATCGGCGTCCACCGCCCCGGTGATCTCGTCCGACTCCCCGTAGTGGCGCGTCACCCGCTCCAAGGGCACGCCACGAATCTTCGCGGCCATCTCGAAAGGAGAATCCGCGGCCCGCACGTTTTTCACGTCGTAGCTGAGCTCGATGCTGCCGCCGAACACCCCCGCACGCAGAGAGGTGAGCTGGACGCGAGCGCCCCGCACGAGAACCTCGCCAGTCGGATCGCCCAAGGTCAGGGTCTTGCCGAGGAAATCGTATTTCGCGGAGCCGCCGCCGGAGAAGGAGACCGTCACCTCGTTGCGGCGGGGCTCTTCGCCGACCTCCTCGTTGCGCCTGCCATCGAGCCGTCCAGAGAGGCGGATCGTCGGCGGGCTGCTGTGGCGGTATTTCTTCAGGGCCTCGGCCAGCTTCGGGTTGAACGCCCTCGCCCCCAGCACCGGATCGACGGTCGAGACGACGCCCTTCACCTCCCACACCCTCTCCTTGAGATGGTTGGCGGCCAGTTCGGCGACGATCTTGCCCTCCTCGCGCACGAGGGAGACGTTGCGGAACCACTGCGTGTCGCCGTCCGACTCGAAGTCCGTCTCCATCTCCAGGAAATCGATCCCGTTGAGGCGGAAATGCCGCAGGTCGACCACCCCCCGGTTCTTCCAAGCCAAGGGATTGTTCCAGCCCTCCCCGCGACCCGCCGCCGCAATGTAGATGGAAGAGTTCTCGCCGAAATTCCACACGTCGATGAACTTCCGCCCCCGCTCGTCGAGGAAGGGCCGGAAGACGAGCGGGTCGAGCTTGATCTCGGTCTGGTATTGCAGCGTCTCCTCGCCCTGACCCGGCTCGTATTTCAAATTAAGGAACGCGATCCCCGTCTTGTGGTCGAGGCGCAGGTTGCGGACGTAGAACTTCAGGCCCGACGCGTTGAAGCCGAAGTCCAAGCCCGAGAAGACTTGGCCGCGCGTGACGAAACGCTCCGCCCTCACCTCGCCGATGATCTCGCCGGGGAATCCCTCGAATCCCCCCCGCAATCGGTCCAGCTCGATATGACCCGAGGCCTCGATCGACGGGGGGGTGAAAAAGACGACCTCGCCCAGCTTGTTGTCGCTGCGGAAAATTGAGGCGAGCCCGGCGATATCCGCCGTCGAGCTGCCCGCGAAATCGAGGCGGTTGCCCTCCTGCCTCCATCGCCCGGTCAAGTCGAGGGCGCCCTTCGCGTCCCGCACTTTCATCTCCTCGATCTCGGCACGGTTCTCGCGCCCGTCGAAGCGCACCGTGGCCGCGAGCGACTCGGCCCGGTAGGTCTGGCCGCGCTTGCCGAAGGCCGGGGCCGCCACCTTCATCCTGACCGCCATCGTCGCGAGATCCTCAAGGTCGCCGCGAAATTCGACCTCCACCTTCGGCCGTCCCCCGCTGAACTCATAGGTCTCGAACTCGCTGAGAAACGCCACGAACTGCCGCCGCCGCTGCTCGAAGGCCTCGTCCGGCTCCTTCGCCGCGTCCACCCCGTCCGGCGGGCGCACCAGCGAGCCCTTCACCATCAGATCGATCCCCGCGACCGAGGCCTCCGCCTTCACAATCTCGATGACGCTCTCGGTGACGACGATGCGGCCCGACAGGTTGGCGACGCGGAGGCGCTCCCCGCCGGGGTCGAGCGGCAGGGAGAGGCTCGCCTTCTGCACATCGAGCATGTTGATCCCGACCCGCTTCTCCAAAATGCGGCTCAGATCGACGTCGAGGAAGACTTCGTCGATGTAGGCGAACTCCTGGGTCCGCGTCGCGTCCTGGAAGAAGCGCACATCCTCCGCGACCAGCCCGCGGAAAGCCCCGAGGGTCAGCTTCCCGATATCGACATGGTAGCCGCGGTTGGCGAACTCCCGCTCGATCGCCCGGCGCCAACTCTCAGTGAAGCCCTCCTGCCGCGTGTAGACGGCAGCCCACACCGCGCCGCAAGCCGCGAGGAAGCAGGTGAGGAGGAACAATCGGCGGATCAGGCGCATCAGGTCGGGGAATGAAGCCGGGGCACGGGAAGTTTTCTCGAAAAAAAGACGCCCGCCAGCAGTTTCCGGCGCACCGTCCTTCCTGAAATAACGATTGGAGGGGGGCGAACCTTGGCCTAATCTTCCGTCTCCCCCGACCATGCGCATCATCGCCGGCAGCGCGGGCAGCGTCCCGATCCGAGTCCCCCCCTCCCTCGCGCGCCCGACGACCGACCGGGTGCGGGAGTCCCTCTTCGCCGCCCTCGGCGACCTCGTTGCCGACGCCCGCGTCCTCGACCTCTTCGCCGGCTCCGGCTCCCTCGGCCTCGAAGCCCTCAGCCGAGGAGCCGCCTCCGCCGACTTCGTCGAATCCCACGGACCCGCCTGCGAAACCATCGAGCGGAACCTACAAAAAACCCGCCTCGCCGGAGGCCGCGTCCATCGCCGCGAAGCCCTCGCCTTCCTCGCCACCGTCCCCGCCACCCGCTACGACCTCGCCTTCGCCGACCCGCCCTACGCCCGCGAGGAGAAGGACCGCGAACTCCTCGCCGCCCTCCTCAACGCACCCGCGTTCCCCGCCGCCCTCGCCCCTGGCGGCCTCCTCGTCCTCGAAAGCCTCGCCTCCGCGCCCCTGCCAGAAACGCCGCTCTGGAGCGTCCGCGACGAACGCACCTACGGCACCACGCGGGTGAGCTTTCTCTCGCCGAAATCCGAAGTCTGAAGTTCGGATTTCGAGCTTCGGATTTCGGATTTACCCCCTCTTCCCCATGCCCCGTTTCTTCGTCTACGCGCTCTACAACCTCCTCCTCCCCTTCCTCCTCCTGCTGGGGCTGCCCTCCTTTTTACGCAAAGGCATCCGTCGTGGCGGGCTCGCGCGGAACTTCGCGCAACGCCTCGGCTTCCTCTCCGCCGACACCCTTGCGAAATTCCAAGGCCGAAGACCGATCTGGATCCACGCCGTCAGCGTCGGCGAAGTCTTCATCGCCCTGAAGCTGATCGACGCCCTCCGCGCCGCCGCTCCCGGACGCGCCATCGTCCTCAGCACGACCACGACCACCGGATGGCGCGTCGCCGCCGAGAAGGAGTCTGCCGACCTCACCGTCATCCACAATCCCGTCGACCTGCCCTTGACCGCGTGGCGCACCGTGCGCCTCCTCGACCCTTGCTCCCTCGTCCTCGTCGAAGGCGAGATCTGGCCCAACCTCGTCGGCCTCCTCAAACACCGGGGCGTCCCCGTCCTCCTCGCCAACGCCCGTCTCTCCCCGCGCTCCGAACGTCGCTACGGCAAGGTCCGCAACCTCGTCGCCCCGGTCTTCTCCCTCCTCGACGGCGTCACCGTGCCCTTCGACGAGGACGCCACCCGCTGGTCCGCCCTCGGCATCAATCCCGCCCGTATCGAGGTCACCGGGAGCGTGAAATTCGACAACGCCACGCCCGCCGCCGCGAGCGAGGCGCTGCGGGACGAACTCGCCGCCTGGCTCACTGCCACCGGGATGCCTGCGGAACGCCGCATCCTCCTCGGCGGCAGCACCCACGACGGGGAGGAGCGCCTCCTCGCCGCCGCCGCCCGCGAGCTACGCCCCGAATTTCCCGGCCTCGAACTCGTCCTCGTTCCCCGCCACGCCGAACGCGGAGCCGAGATCGCCGCGCAGTTGCGCGAGGACGGCTTCGATCCCGTCCTGCGCGTCGGACCGGACAGGGTCGAGTCCTCCACCCAACAGGGTCAAACCCGCGTCTGGATCGCCAACACCACCGGCGAGCTTCGTGCCTGGTTCCACCACGCCGAACTCGTCGTCATCGGCAAAAGCTTCCACGGCATCGGAGGGCAGAACCCCGTCGAACCCATCCTCGCCGGACGCCCCGTCGTCGTCGGCCCGCACATGGAGAACTTCGCCGAAGTCGTCGCCGAACTGCGCTCGCGTGGCGGCCTGCGCCAAGTCGAAGACGAAGCGGCGCTGATCCCGGCCTTGCGCGAACTCCTCCGCGATCCCGCATCCGGCATCGCGATGGCGGAACGCGGAGCCGCCGCCATGGCCAAACACGCCGGAGCGGCGGCGCGGAACGCGGAATGGATTCTGGAACGCGCCCGGCTTTCCGATTCACCTTGAAATTTCGGAATGGATTCCGCAATTTCAAGGAGACAGGGGCCAGATTCGCGCGGCAGCCTCCGCCACTCCTCGACCTTGCAGGAACGCGGCGCTGGACAGACCCGCCCGTCGCCTCCACCATTGTCTCCGGAACCCCCCGCCCATGTCCGCCGCCGAACTCCTCCGAGAAGCCTGGCCCGTCCCCGTCGCCTATGTCGCCGGGGCGACGCCCTTCGGATTCCTCGCCGGGAGGCTGCGCGGCCTCGACCTGCGCCAGCACGGCAGCGGCAACATCGGCGCGACCAACGCCCTCCGCGTCCTCGGCAAGCCCGTCGGCATCGCCGTGCTCGTCCTCGACATGCTGAAAGGGCTCCTCCCTGTCCTCCTCGCGCGATCCGTCTCGGACTCCTCCGCCATCCACATCGCCACCGCCCTCGCCGCGATCCTCGGGCACAACTACACCTTCTGGCTCGGCTTCAAGGGCGGCAAGGGCATCGCCACGACGGCGGGCGCGATCCTGCCCATCATGCCTTGGGCGCTGCTCATCGCCTTGGTCACTTGGATCGTCGCCCTCCTCACCAGCCGCTATGTCTCCGTCGCTTCCATCGCCGCGGCCATCATCATTCCCACGACTCTCCTCGTCCAGAGCCTGCTGACGGGGAAATGGGACGCCGTCGTCCTCGGCTTCGCCTTTTTCGCCGCCTTCCTCGCCATCTGGAGGCACCGGCCCAACATCGCGCGCCTCCGCCGAGGTGAGGAGCGCCGTATCGGGACCAAGACCGTCTCCTCTCCTTCCCCCTGACATGACCACCAAAGCCGCCGTCCTCGGAGCCGGGAGCTGGGGCACCGCCCTCTCCATCGCCCTCGCCGACCGGGGGCTCGAAGTCGTCCTCTACGGCAACGAGCCCGCCGTCTCCGACGAGATCAACTCGGACCACCGGAACTCCCGCTACCTGCCCGAAATCGTTCTTCCCGATTCCATCCGCGCCACCGTCGAGATCGCCGAGGTCCACGACGCGCCGATGATCCTCGTCGTCGTGCCCTCCCAGGTCGCCCGGTCCGTCCTCGGGCAGCTCCGCGAGATCGGCATCCCCCCTTCGACGGTGATCGTCAGCTGCACCAAGGGCATCGACCCCGGCACCGGCAAGCTGATGCACGAGCTCATCGAGGAGATCCTGCCCGACAACCCTGTCGCCGTCCTTTCCGGTCCTAGCCACGCCGAGGAAGTCGCGAGGCGCATCGCCACCCTCGTCACCGTCGGCTCGACCGATCCCGCCGTCGCCGCGCAGGTGCAGGAGGTCTTTGCCCTCCCTTGGTTCCGCACCTACACGAGCACCGACGTGGTCGGCATCGAACTCGGCGGCGTCGTCAAAAACGTCTTCGCCATCGCCGCCGGGGCCATCGACGGGCTCGGACTCGGGGACAACGCCAAGGCCGCCATGGTCACGCGCGGACTCGCCGAGATGACCCGCCTCGGCGTCGCGATGGGCGCGCGCGAGGAGACCTTCCGCGGGCTCAGCGGCATCGGCGACCTCATCGTCACCTGCTACAGCGTCCACAGCCGAAACAACCGCGTCGGACGGCTCCTCGGCTCGGGCAAAAGCCTCGACGAAGCCGTCGCGGAGACAGGGCAGGTCGCGGAGGGCGTCCCCAACGCGAAGAACGTCCACGAGCTCGCCCGCCGGCTAGGCGTCCGCACCCCCCTCATCGACCAAGCCTACGCGGTGCTCTTCGAGGGCAAGCCTCCGGTCGCGGCGCTGCGGGAACTGCTGGAGCGGGACCAACGGTCGGAGGCAGATTGATCCCGCCATGGAAACTTGGAAGGCCATCGCAGTCGCTCTCGGTGCAGCGTTTGCGCTGGCGCTGGCGGCGTGGCTTTTCGCCCTTATCGTGAGGCGACCGCTGGAGGAGGTGGCCGAGGAGGCGACCCTGCCGCCGGAGGAATTGCGGAGGCTGCATCCTCCATGGTCGTATTGGATATCTTTCCCCATCTTCGCTCTGTTCGCGATCATCGAATTCGCTTGGACTGGGAATTCGGGTTTTGTCATCTTCTGGTCACCCCTTGCAGCCACGGTTGTCGGCAGTGCGATCGCCTCGATCTGGTACGCCCAACAGTTGCGTGTCGCATCCGACGATCCTCTTTTGCGCAAACACTTGCAGCGGCATTTCGGCAGCTCGCTCGTGTGGATGGTCCTCTTCTCGGTTCTCTTGATCTGGATGCTGCTTCGCCGTCTTTGACATAGGATAGCGGAAACACGGGACGCCGCCTCCACTCTCCCCTACCCCCGATAGCTCGCCACCACCAGGTTGCTGAGGTATTTGTCAGGGTCCTCGACCGCCTCGGCGGTGACGGGGAAGACGGTCTGCCCGGTGTTCTTGCGGATGAGCTGGAGGCCGAAATGAAAGTCCCGGAATTTCCCGGCGCAGAACTCGGGAATGCTTTTCCCGGCCTCCGAGGCAAGCTCGGCGACCCGGGCGACGGCTCCAGCGTCGAAGGCGAGGCGCACGCCGTGCTCGCTCTCGAACTTCCGGCGGAAGGCGGCGATCTCGGACACCGCCTTGGCGTCGCCCGCGGGCGTGGCGGAGGCGAGCAGGGCGGCGAGGGCCGAGGCGGGATCGACGACGACGGACTCGTCGATCTTCAGCTCGGTCACGGTGGTGCCGGGCAGCTCGAATTTGAAACCGCGCAGGAGCCGCTCGGAGACGGTCATCAGCCCGCGCGCCCCGGTTTTTTCCCGAGCGGCGGCCCCGGCGATGGCGCGGAGGGCGTCGTCGGCGAACTCGGCGCGGATGCCGAAAGCCTCGAACTCGCGCTCATACTGGCGGATGAGGCTGCCCTCGGAATGCTTCATGATGTCGAAAAGATCGTCGGCGGAGAGGGAGTCGCAGACGACGCGCACGGGAAGGCGGCCGATGAACTCGGCCTCGAAGCCGAAGTCGATGAAGTCCTGCGTGACCGGCTCGCGCGACGCGTCCGCGACCTCGCCCCGCTCCTCCCCGGCGTCGGTGACGAAGCCGATGGGGCCTTGGCGCAGGCGGCGCTCCATGATCTTCTCCAATCCCGAGAAGGCCCCGCTGACGATGAAGAGGATGTGCCGCGTGTTGATCGTCTCCCGCGTGGATTTCCCGGTGCGGCTCATCTCGAACATGGCCTGCATCTGCGACTGCATGTCCTGGGGGTTGCGCACGGGCACCTCGGTCTCCTCCATCAGCTTCAGCAGGGTCGTCTGCACCCCTCGCCCGCTCACGTCGCGGCCGCCGGCGTTCGATGCGGTGGCGATCTTGTCGATCTCGTCGAGGTAGACGATGCCATACTGGGCCAGCTCGACATTGCCGTCGGCCTTGCGCACCAGCTCGCGCACGAGGTCGTCCACGTCGCCGCCGACGTATCCGGTCTCGGAAAACTTCGTCGCGTCGGCCTTCACGAAGGGCACGCCGATGAGCTCGGCGATGTGCTTGACGAGATAGGTCTTGCCCACCCCGGTGGGGCCGACGACGATGACGTTCTGCTTCGCGAACTCGATCCGCTTCGCCGCCGCCGGATCGGTCTCGGCGAGGCGCTTGAGGTATTTCGCGTGGTTGTAGTGGTCGCACACGGCGATGGCGAGGGCCTTCTTCGCCTCGTCCTGCCGGATCACGAAGCGGTCGAGATGCTCCTTGATCTGGCGGGGGATGAGATCGAAGCCGAGGATGGGGGACTCGCTGTCGTCGGAGCGCAGGTCGTGATCCTCGCCATCCGGCTCGTGGGCAGTCCTGAAGGCGTCCTCCGCAGGCATCGCGGTCACGGAGACCTGCTCGCCGAAGCTCGTGCGGAAGAAGTCGGTGAGTTTCTTCGCGATCTCCTCGGGATCGGGGAGCGGGTTCTTGTCGTCGTCCTTGCTTGGCATGACGGTAAGGAAAACCGAAATCCGAAATCCGAAATCCGAATTTTTCGAGGTGGAGCCTCGCTGATTTTTTCCACGCCCCGAAAAGATCAGCGAAGATCAGCGGTCGCCGGAGGCCAAATTCGGATTTCGGATTTCGGATTTCAGCTCCCGCCTCAGCGCAACCGCTGCACGAGCGACCAGCTCCGGGCAAAGTCGGGATCGACCTCGGCGAGCGCCTCGGCCTTGGCGGCGACGAGATGGCCTTGGCCGGTGAAGAGTCCGAAATACACCCACGCCCCCCACAACGTCGCGCTGTCGGCGGAAAGCGGAGGCAGGGTCCTCTCCCCCGCCTCGATCAGCCAATCGGGAGCCAGATCCTCCACCCCGATTTCGTTCGGGCCGAACCCGAGATCAAGACGGAAGGTGGCGGCATCGACGGCGGTGACGGTCGCCTCAAGGGGGCGGCCCTCGCGGCGACGGACCACTCCTTTGTAGGGGGAGTCGTTAAGCCGGGCCACGAGGGAGGGGAGGTAGGCTCCAGCCCGTCCGTAGGCGAGGACCAACTCGTCGCGGATCGCGGTGCCGAGCGGCGTTTGCAACTCCTCGCTCCGGAGGCCAGCCTCCCCCTCGGCAAAGCGCAGGGTCCCGGCAAGGGAGGAAAGGGAGGCGGCCACCGCTCTGAGTCGATCGATCTCGGCCTCCTCGGCCGGCGTGGGGGCGTCCGCCGTCGGCGCGGGGGTGTCCGGGGGCGTGGTGGCGGCGATGTCCGGTTCGACGACCGGTTTGACGGCGGCCAGCTTGCGGATTTCGTCGATGCGGTCGAGACGGCGCTTCACGAAGAGGGGGGCCGCCCCGCGAGTGCGAAGCGATTCCGCCCCTTTTTTCAAGACCCCGGCCATGGAGGCGAGCTCCGTTTCCGAGGACGAGGCGGACGGGTTCGGCAGCGAACGGATCGTCGCAACATCGGCGAGGAAGGGCTCGACGCGGGCCTTGAGACGCCCGAGCCAAGGATAGTCGGCGGGCGGACGGCTCTCCGCGAAGGATTGGAGGAGGGCGGCACCTGATTCCCATTCGCCGTGCTGCCAGTTTTTCAAACCAGCGGTCAGCAACCCGAGCGCCTCGATGGAATCAGAGGCGAAAGCCGCGTCGGCGGGGAGGAGCGGAAGCGGGTCAGCCAAGCCGTAGGCGGCGCGTTTCAGAAAGGCGACGGCCTCGGACGGCCCCTCATCGGTCGTGTCCTGAATCTGGAGGACCTTGCGGAAAGACTCGCGGGAGAGCTCCGCCTCGCCGTTGAAAAGGCGGATCGTTCCGAGAAAGAAATGGCACCAGATCCGGGTCGAGGGCGGCGTCTCCGTGTTGGCAGACAGATCGGCGAAGACTTTTTCCGCCTCGCGGAATTTCCCTGCGACCAAATGCTCGCGCCCCCCGAGGAACTGGTCCGCGATACTGCTGTCGCCGACGGTGATGACGCGCTCCCCCTCGCGGATGTCGAGGCCGCCCGCCTCGCCCGGTTCCTCCTTGTCGGGGGAAAGCCATACGCCCCCCACGACGACAGCGAGGAGGATCGCCGCCGCTCCGATCAGCGGCCTTCTGTCCTTGCCTCTCCGCTTCGGTCTCCCCGACGGCTCGATCCCGTCCCGCTGCCGCCGCAGCTCCTCGATCTGCTCGATGAGCTTGTCGTAGGACGGGATGCGATCCTCGGGACGGTAGGCCATCATCGTCTCGACGAGCTTCACTGTCGCCTTTGACAACCTCGGCGCGACCGACTTCAGATTGACGGACTGCTTCTTGATCGTCTTCAACTCCTCCAGCGAAGAAGTGTTCGCGTCGAAAGGAGGCCGCCCCGCGAGGGCGTGGTAGAGGGTCGCGCCGAGGCTGTAGAGGTCGCCGAGAAAAGTGTCGGGCGCGCCGTCCAGCTTCTCCGGCGGCACGTAGAAAGGCGTCGCCCAGAGATCCTCCGAGAGATCCTCGCCATCCTGCTGCAGAGCGAGGCCGAAATCGACCAGCTTCGTCGTGCCGCCGCCGGTCACGAGCAGGTTCCCCGGCTTGATGTCGCGGTGGATGAGGTTCTCCTCGTGCGCCGCCTTCAACCCGTGCGTCACGTCGAGGGCGATCCCCAGCACTTCGGACTCGGGCAGGGCGCCCCGGCTCGCGATGAGCTGTTCGAGGCTGACCGCCTGCAACAGCTCCATCGCGATGAAGAAGTAGTCGCGGTCCCGACCCACGGTGTAGACCTTGACCACATTCGGATGGACGATGGAGGCCGTCAGCTTCGCCTCGCGCTCGAACATCGCGACGAGGGCCTCGTCGCTCCCCAGCGACTGATGCAGGAGCTTCAGCGCGACCTCTCGCCCGAGGTGGCGGTCGACGGCGCGGAAGACCTGGCTCATCCCCCCCTCGCCGAGCAGGCCGACGATCTGATACTGGCCCATCTCCGCCCGCACCCGGACGGGGGCGGCGCAGTGCGGGCATTCGATCTTCGCATACGGGGCCACCCTCGACACGTCGAGCGACTTCCCGCACTCGGGGCAAGCTTCGATCAAGGGGGCTGCTGGGGGGGCTTCTTCCATCGGCGGAACCCGCGCGGGACTCCCGTGCGGCGAGCCGCCAGTGTATCCGGCGGCCCGGCAAGGTCCAGACAAATCCGCATCGGTCCTCGATCCTTGGAAATCCGAATCTCCAAGGGCTTGCCATGGCCCCCGCACCGCGTTAGTTTTCCACTTGGACGCGCATCTTGGAACAGCCCCCGGAACCCCCTCCATCGGACCCTATCGGCTCGGCGGGGAACGACCCCTTTTCATCCTCGGCCCCTGTGTGATCGAGTCGCCCGCCTTCCTCCACGAGGTCGGGCCGCGCGTCCGCGCCATCGCCGACTCCGCCGGGGTCGATTTCGTCTTCAAAGCCAGCTACGACAAAGCCAACCGCAGCTCGGGGAAATCCTTCCGGGGCGTCGGCTGCGAGGAGGGCTGCCGCCTTCTCGCCGAGGTCGGGGCCGCCATCGGAGCGCCCGTGACCACCGACATCCACACCGCCGAGGAGGCCTCCATCGCCGCCGAGTTCGTCGACGTGCTCCAGATCCCCGCCTTCCTCTGCCGCCAGACCGACCTGATCGAGGCCGCGGCGAAGACGGGCCGGGTCGTGAACGTGAAAAAAGGCCAATTTCTCGCCCCTTGGGACGTTAGAAACATAGCCGACAAGCTCGAAGCCTTTGGTTGCCGGAACTACTTCATCACCGAACGGGGCACCACCTTCGGCTACAACAACCTCGTCGCGGACATGAGAGCCATCCCTTGGATGCAGGAAGCAGGCGTGCGGGTCGTCTTCGACGCGACCCACTCCGTGCAGCGTCCCGGCGGAGAAGGCGCCTCCAGCGGCGGCGACGGCCGCCTCGCCCCCGTCCTCGCCCGCGCTGCCGTGGCCGCCGGTTGCGACGGGGTTTTCCTCGAAACCCACCCCGATCCCGCGAACGCCCCCAGCGACGGCCCGAACCAGATACCACTCGACCGGCTCGAACCCGTCCTCGTCCAATTGCGCGAGATCCACGCCCTCGTCCGCCGCCCTGCCGCATGATCCGCGCCCTCCGCCATCGCCTCGTCCGCCGCCTCGCCGCCTGCCTCCTCGCCGGAGCCGTCGTCCCGGGCAGCGGAGCGGCCTCCGACGGCCAGCCCGCCGCAGATCCCGAGAATCCCGCGACGGCGGTGGTGAAGTCGGCCTTGCCGCAGGAGCTCATCAGCCTCATGCCCTTCGGGCGGAAGTTCAAAGGCATCGCCATCCCGACCTACGCCGGGGACAGGCTCAAATCCGTGATGACCGCCGACTCCATCACGCGAGTCGACGAGCGCCATCTCGACCTCGTCAACCTCGTCGTCCAAGTCTACAACTCCTCCGGCGATCCCGAGACCACGATCTCCATGGACGAAGCCGCCTACGATCTCGTCGCCGGCGAACTCGCCAGCAAGACCCCCTCGACCATCCGGCAGCCCCGCTTCACCATGACCGGGGACAAGATGACTTTCGAAACCGTCAACCAAGTCGCCCGCCTCACCGGCAACGTGCATCTCGTCGTCCCCGACGCTGGACGGCTCACATCCGGTTTCAACCTGCCCGGCACCGCCCCCACGAAGACGGACACCCCCTGACCTCGCCACCCGCCATGAACCGATCCCTGCTCGCCATATCCCTCGTCGCGCTATCCCTCTCGCACCCCCTCCCCGCCCAGGAGGACGCTGCCGCCAAGGTCGAGGAAGCCGGACGCAACATCATGTCCGACCCCCGCCTGCGCAACGTCCTCCGCAGCGTGAAACAGGATCCCGCCGCCGCCGTCGATAGCATCCGCCAAGATCCCGAGGAAGCGGTGCGCGAAGCCACCCGCATCTTCCAATCGAACGCCAACGGCGTCGATGCCGAGACCTTGAAAGCCGCCGCCGCGAAAGCCAAGGACGACGGCGTCCTCGACCGTGTCGCGGCCAAGGCGACCGAAGCCGCCGCCAAAGTCGAAGAAGCCGCCATGGCGAAGCTCCAGGAGGAGCCCGCCCAGGAGCCTCCGGCGACGATTCCCGTCCCGGAACCCGCGGCGGATTCCCCTCCTCCGGCCCCGGCTCCTGTCGCAGCTCCCGTGGCCATGCCCGTGGAAGAGGTGCCCGCGACCCGCCCCGCTCCCGGCATCGCCGGGGGCGAACCCGCTCCAGTGGCCATGCCTGTCGCCATCGGCGATCTGGAGATCCCGGCGGACGACGCGCCCTCCACCCCCCGCCCTCCCGTCCCCGCGAAGGACTCCGTCGTGCGGGAGGCCCGCGCCGAGGCCCTCCCCGGCTCCTCGCCCTCCGTTCCCGAGTTGCCCGACCTCGGCATCGACCACGCCCCCGCCCCCACCCCACTCGCGAAAAAATACGCACACGGCTCGAGCGGCGGCGGCCATTCCACCCCTGGCAGCTCGCACATGGATATCCGGGCGGACACGTCGGTCATGGACAGCGCCAAGCAGGTCATCCTCTTCACCGGACGGGTCATGATCGACCATCCCGAATTCGACATCAAATGCGACAAGCTGGAAATCCAGCTCGCCGACGGCCTCGGCATGAAAGGAGGCAGCTCCGGCCCCGGCATCAAGCGCGCCACCGCCTCCGGCGGCACAGTCGAGATCAAGCGGATCACCGTCGACGAGAAAGGGAAGAGGAAAACCCAGCTCGCGATCGCCCGCAGCGCCGACTACAACGCCATCACCAACGTCTTCGTCCTCTCCGGCGGGCCGCCCTACATCCAGGACGGCGACCGTTTCGTGAAGACCAATTCCCCGGACGCGAAAATCATCATGCGCGGCAACGGCGTCTACGAAATCGACGGATCGACCCAGCACACCATCCGCATCCCCATCCCCAACGAGCCAGGCAAGAAAGGCAGCGACCCCTTCTCCGGCGGACTCGACAGCGCCCTCGGCGGTCGCCGCTGACCCGACCACCCCGCCTCGCTCCATGAACTATTCCGAAGAAAAGGACGACATCGCCAAACTTTTCGCCCCGCAAAAAGCCGGGAGACACGGCGGTGGCGGCTACTCCGACGAGCTTCAGGCCCCCGCCCCTCCTTCTCCTCCCCCTCTCCCCGCCGAAACCAAGCCGCCGAGGAAGCTCCGCCCGCCCGCCCCTGCCGAAGCGTATCCCCCCGCCCTCCCCGCTCCCGCTCCCGTCGTCGAGGACGAGGAGATCCTCATCTACGACGAGGGCGAACCACCCGACTTCTCCGTCCTCGACTTCGCCCACACCGGAAAAGTCCCCTCCTCCCCTCCGTCGTCCCCCCGTCCCTCCGCGACCCCTTCCCCAGCCGCGAGCGACGCGACCGGCTCCCTCCTCCAGACCCGCGGCCTCGTCAAAATCTACGACGGACGCACCGTCGTGAACGGCGTTGACATCCATGTGCGCCCCGGCGAGATCGTCGGCCTCCTCGGCCCCAACGGCGCCGGCAAGACCACCAGCTTCTACATGGTCGTCGGCCTCGTCCCTCCGAACAGCGGCCAAGTCCTCTTCGACGGCAACGACGTCACCCACATGCCCATGTACAAGCGCGCGCGCCTCGGCATGGGCTACCTGCCCCAGGAAGAGTCCATCTTCCGCAAGCTCACCGTCGAGGAGAACCTCCTCGCCGTCCTCGAAACCCTCCCCCTCTCCCGGAAGGAGCGCCTCGCCCGCTGCCAGGAGCTGCTGGAGCGCTTCTCCATCACCCACATCCGGAAAAACGTCGCCCTCACCTGCTCCGGCGGGGAGAAGCGCCGCCTCACCATCGCCCGCTCCCTCGTCACCATGCCCAGCCTTCTCATGCTCGACGAGCCCTTCTCCGGCGTCGACCCCATCGCCGTGAACGAAATCCAGGGCATCGTCGAGGATCTCCGCAAATCCGGCCTCGCCATCCTCATCACCGACCACAACGCCCGCCAGACCCTCGAGCTCGTCGACCGCGCCTACCTCATCTACGAGGGCCGCGTCCTCCGCGAAGGCACGCGCGACTTCCTCATCAACGACCCCGTCAGCCGCGAACTCTACCTCGGAGACCGCTTTACGATGTGAAACGCCGCGCGGACACTTCCGCCGTCAAGCCTTTTCGCGCACGAACACGGCCTTTGATCGCTTGTCAAAAGCCCCCCTCATCGGGTACCTTTCCAATTGAACCGGGCTTCTCCCGGAATCCCAACCCAACCATACGAACCATGCAAGTCACCAACGTCAACCTGCCCATCACCGTCACCGGCCGCCACGTCTCCGTCACCGAAGCGATGCGCGACTATGCCGAGAGAAAAGTGGCCGGCTTGCACCTCGACTATCCCAAGATCATCGAGGCCAAGGTCCTCCTCAACGTGGAGCAGGATCGCCATATCGCGGAGATCATCCTCTTCTGCGCGAACCACATCGTCATCGAGGCCGACACCACCACGCACGACATGTACGCCTCCATCGACGAGACCATTTCCAAGATCGCCCGCCGCATGCGCAAGCACAAGACCCGCATGCTCAAGTCGCACCGCCCCGAGAAGAAGCGCAAAACGATGCGTTTCGTCCACGAGACGGTCTTCCCTGCCGAACTGCCCGAGGAGCCCGAGGTCGAGCACGAACCCCACATCGTCCACAAGGAGAAATACAAGATCAAGCACCTCTTCACCGACGAGGCCATCATGGACATGGAGATGAACGAGAAACCCTTCATCCTCTTCCACGACGACAAGACCGACCAACTCGCCATCCTCTACCGCCGCGAGGACGGCGACTACGGGATGATCCCCGCAGTCGAATAGGGTATGCCGAAGGGGCATACCCTATCCTCCTACTCTTCCTCTTTACTCGTTACTCTTACTCCTCCCCCTTCAGGCCGTCGATGCTCCGGGCGGGGAGTAAGGAGTAAGGAGTAAGGAGTAAGGAGTAAGGAGTAAGGAGTAAGAGCAAGCCACCCGTGACCCGTGACCCGTGACCCGTGACCCGTAAGCCCCTCCCCCGCCCCGTCCAGCCCGGTTCCCGCCTAGCCGTGGTCGCCCCCGCCGGCCCTTTCGACGAGGAGGCATTCCGCGCCGGGCTCGCTTGGCTGGGCGAGCGCTACGAGGTCGTCCACCGTCCTGACATTTTCGCCAAAACTGGCTACCTCGCCGGCGACGACGCCCGCCGCCTCGGCGAACTGCTCGACGCCGTCGCCGATCCCTCCGTCGACGCCGTCGTCTGCGCCCGGGGCGGCTTCGGCGCGACCCGCCTCCTTCCCGGCATCGACCCGGCACTCGTGCGCGAGGCGAACAAGATGATCGTCGGCTTCAGCGACATCACCGCCCTGCACTCCGTCTGGGCGCGGGCCGGGGTGCGCTCGATCCACGCCCCCATGGTCGCCGCCCTCGGTTGCGCCTCCGACACCCTGCGCGAACGCTGGATCGACACCTTGGAGCATCCCGGTATAGCCCGCTCCTGGGATTTGTGCCCGCTGAACCCGAAACCGCGCCCCGTCTCCGGCCTCCTCGCCGGCGGCAACCTCGCCGTGCTCGGAGCTCTCGTCGGCACGCCCTTCGCCCCCCGTCTCGAAGGGCGCATCCTCTTCATCGAAGACGTGGGCGAACGCCCCTACCGCATCGACCGCATCCTCACGACGATGAAGCAAGCGGGCGGACTCCAAGGACTCGCCGGGCTCGTCGTCGGTGCCTTCACCGAGGGCGACCCCGGACCCGACGGTGTCTCCATTGAGGAGGTTCTCACGGACCATTTCGGCGACGCGCCCTTCCCCGTGCTCACCGGCTTCCCCGCCGGCCATATCGCCGAGAACGAGCCCATCCCCCTCGGCGCGGAAGCCGTGATCGAAGACGGCAGGCTCGACATCCGGCCCGCCTCCCCCGACGCGGACCTCCTTACGTAACTTTCGCTTGCGGACCCACCCTCCCTCGCTCAGGGTGGACTGTCTATGAGCATGTTTTCCAAATTAATGGGCCGGATTTTCGGCAAGAAAGAAGAAGAGAAGGTCGTCGACGAGGCCCCTCCGACACCCGCCCCCGAACCGACCACCGAGGCCGCTGCCGAAGCCCCCGTGGTCGAGGCCCCCGTCGAATCGGCTGAAGCCCCTGCCGCTGAAGCGCCCGCTCCGATCAGCCTCTTCGACGTCGAGGCGAACCTCACCGCAATGGCCAAGGCCCATCCCGAAAAGCTCGACTGGAAGAAGTCCATCGTCGATCTCCTGAAGCTCGTCGGCATGGACAGCAGCTTCGGTGCCCGCAAAGAACTCGCCATCGAGCTTGGCTACAGCGAAGCCGACATTGCGAACAAAGGATCCGCCGAAATGAACATGTGGCTCCACAAGCAAGTCATGAAGCGTCTCGCGGAAAACGGCGGCTCCGTTCCGGCGGACCTCCTCGACTGAGCGGGAACCCCGATTTCACTCCTTTCAACGAACTTGAGGCCGCCCATCCGGGCGGCCTTTTACTTGGGGTCGGCGCTCTTGTCTCGCGAGCCTCACCCCGGTCGGAGGATGGCATCACCGCCGCAGCGGCTCGTTCGCGATGCGGACGCTGGCACCTCTGCCGACGATTTCGAAGAGATCGACGATGTCGGCAGACTTCATCCTGATGCAGCCATAGCTCGCCGGGGTGCCGATGGCACGCTCCTCCGGCGTCCCGTGGATGTAGATGTAGCGTTTGTAGGCGTTCGCGTTGTGCGGCTCCAAGCCCTTGAGCCAGAGAATTCGGGTGATGATGGGGTCGCGACCAGGCGCGTCGGGCGGCAGAATTTCGCCGGTCGGCTTGCGCGATTTGAAGACCGTCCCGGCGGGAGCGTCCCGGCCGATCTTCTTCGCGACCCGGAACGCCCCGAGCGGAGTCTGCTTGCTGCCCTTCTCGTCGCCGAGGCCGAACTTCGAAGTCGAAACGGGATACTCGCGGATGCGCACCCCGTCGCGATAGACCGCCATGCGCTGATCGGGCACGGAGACCTCGACGAGATGGCGCTCGTCGGTCGCGCAGGAAGCGAAGAGGAGGGCGAAGGAAGCGGGAAGGAGAAAGCGGGCCATGGATGGGAAGGAAAAATAATCCCAGGGCGCGACGGGCGCAATGGGGACATCGATTCATCCCCCTCCCTCCTACTCCTACTCCTATGAGGTGAGCTGGATTTCTGGACCACCACCCACCAGAATCCATGTCCATG
>ERZ761602.1304-NODE-1304-length-46099-cov-10.669077_pt1 | contig 46099 bp, 32 predicted proteins | sample MGYA00512165_ERZ761602 | MGnify/ENA primary metagenome ERZ761602 (study PRJEB28899, sample SAMN02445085) | bioreactor sludge metagenome | biome: EBPR sludge; isolation source: Thorneside wastewater treatment plant | place: Australia: Brisbane, Thorneside...
GTCCGCAGCACAAACCCACCAGCTTCAGCTGGTGGTTGTTTAGTCCGCTCCCACAGTAAAACCAATGCTCTACGGCATGCTCGGTAAGAGCCACGGTCGCCCCTGTCGGTGCGCTTGTTCGCGCATCAAACTGGCGGCGACCATGCGGACTGCCTTTTTGTCCGCAAAGGACGCAAAGGACGCAAAGAGAGCCAAGAACCAAAGTGTTGATGTTCTGCTGGCTTTGCTTTCCTTTGCGTTCTTTGCGTCCTTTGCGGAAAAGGCTTGTCTTTCAGATACTTGCGTTATACTTGATGAGAGCGGCATCAGGCGTGCCCGACCGCCCTGTCGCGACCGGCGCTCTTGGCCTGGTACATCGCCTGGTCGGCGCGCCGATACAGCGATTCGGCGCTCTCGCCCGGTTCGGCGCAGGCGTAGCCGATGCTGACCGTCACTTGCGCCGACACCGGCGAATCCGGATGCGCCAGACCGCGATCGCGCAACTGCGTGCGCAGGCGCTCGGCCAGGGCCGCAGCCACCGCCAGATCGCCGTGCTGTAGCAACAGCGCGAACTCCTCGCCGCCGAGGCGCGCAGCGAGGTCGTTTTCGTGGCGCACCACGTGGGTCAGCAAATCGCCGATGCTGCTCAGGCACTGATCGCCGGCCTGGTGGCCGAGGGCGTCGTTGTAGCGTTTGAAGTGGTCGACATCGAACAGCAGCAGCGCCGGTCGCCCGCCGCTGGCGAGCGCGCGCCCCAGCACGGCGTCGAACACGCGTCGGTTGGCGAGCCCGGTCAGCGCATCGGTGGACGCCAGCCGTTCCAGCGCGAGCGTCTTGTCGGCGACCTCGTCGAGCAGTCTTCGGCGTTGCCGACGCAGCGCCAGGATATGCGCGATCGGCAATGCCGAGAGCGCAAGAATGAGCGCCAACAGCAGGCCGATGCGTACACCCTGGCGCTCCAGCAGTCGCGGTTCGATGGTGAATTCATGAGCGGTGACCGCGGCGGGGGCGCCAGTGCCGGGCAGCAGCGCGCGCACCTCGAAACGATACCTGCCCGGACCGAGCGCCGGAAACAGCGCGCTGCGGTTGTCGCCGACGTCGACCCAGTCGCTCAGCAGCGGCAACAGACGATAGGCGAACGTGGCATCGCCACCGACTGCGGCCGGCAACGCCGTATAGCGGATGCCGACGCGACGGGTGCCGGCCGCCAGCACCCGTGCGCGTTCCGGCATCGACCAGCCGTCGTCGCTCTCGATGCCGGTGATCACAGGTTTGAGCCGCGCCCGGCGCTGGTCGAGGCCGGCTGGATCGACGCGACTGACGCCGTTGGTGGTGGCGAACCACAGCGAGCCGTCGCGTGCGGCAATCGCCGGCGATTGCCCGCCGCCGTTGAACTCGGTGCTGGTCAGGCCGTCGGCAAGGTCAAAGCGCTGCGCCACCGGCTCCTCGGCGCGGCCGGCGGCATGCTGGCGCAGGTCGGCGACGTTGAAGCGGAACAGCCCGACGTTGCTGGGGATCCACAAGCCACCGTGAGCGTCCGCCAACAGTGCATGGAAGCCGCGTCCATAGGCGCGCTGGAAAGCTGCCAGCGGGTGAAACCGGCGATCGTCGCCGAGCCAGCCGACGCGCGTTCCGGCGAGCCAGTGGCGCCCGTCCGGATCGATCCACATCGCGCGCAGCATGCCGATCTCGGGCCCGATCCATTGCTCGAACTTGCCTGCGCTGCGGCGCCACAAGCCGCTGCGCTGCGTCAGCAGCCACAGGCCGCCATTGTCGGGATGGATGGCGACAATTCGATCAGGGGTCGCGAACGGCGGCGATTCGACGATTTCGGCGCGTTCTCCGTGCACCCGCCAGAGTCGATCGCCGCCGGCCCAGACCTGTCCCTGTGCATCGCGGTTGAGGCTCCAGACCTGCAGATCGCCGGTGCCGTCGATCAGGCGGAAGCGGTCATCGGCGAGTGCGAACAAACCACCCTCGGTGGCGACCAGCATGTTGCCATCGTCGACCTGCAACAGGCTGCGCGTGACCGCCCGGTAGCCCGGGCCGGCGGCGCCGATGACACGCGCGGTGCTGCCGTCGCGCCATGAGATTCCGGCGTTGCTACCGGCCCAGATGCGCCCGCTGCGATCCTGGTGCAAGGTCCAGATGAAGGCGCTGGCGAGGCCGTCGGCCGCCTGCCAACGCCAGAACGCGCTCGGCCGTATGCGATTGAGGCCGGTGCCTGGACCGGCAGCCCAGATCGCGCCCACACTGTCGCGGTGCAGCCAATAGAAGGTATCGCCCTGCAGGCCACTGCTGGAATTGACAACAGCCTGCATCTCGCCGCCGACCAGGTGCGCGAGGCCGCCGCCCGACGTTGCCGCCCAGACGCCGCCAGCGCCATCGTCGATGAGCTGACGCGCGACGTCGTTGGGAAAGCCGTTGCTGCGATCGTAATAGCGCCAGCCGGATGCGTCCATGCGCGCCAGTCCACTGCCGCGCGTGCCCACCCACAATGCGCCATGGACGTCCTGGTGCAGGGACCAGATATAGGTATCGAGGCGTGGTTCGTCGACGCGTTCGCTGCGGCCAGCCTGGCGCCAGTAAAGGCCGTGATCGGTGCCGATCCACAACCGGCCGCTGCGATCTTCCAGCAGCGCCGAAATCGGCAGGCGCTCGTGTTCGCTGGCTGGCGTGCGCACCGTACGTGTGTCGAGGGGATCGTCGATCACGAACAAACCCTGCGCGGTTCCGATCAGCAGCGCGCCGGCATGGCCGACCGCCAGTGTGCGCACGTCTATCGCGGGCGTCTGCGGCAGAAGTTCGATGGCGCTGCTGCTGCCGTCGCTGCCGACGCGCACCAGGCCGCGTTCGCGTGTCCCGAACCACAGCGCGCCGTCGCTGGTCTGCGTGGCGACACTCGCGCCGCGCAGCAACTCGCTGTCGGCGCCCTCCAGGCGCAGCGGTTGAAACCCATAGCCGTCGAACAGCGTCGGTCGTTCGTAAAAGCTGGTGACCAGCAGATGACCATCGTGCAACGGCAGCACCATGTTCAATGAATCGCTGGGCAGCCCGGCGCGACTGGTCCAGGCATCCACGCGCCAGGCCTGGGCGCACGCCATGGGTGCCGCAAGCGCGAGCAGCGCCGCAGTGAGTATCTCCGCCCAATGGCCGAACCGCCGGCAACGCCTTGACGCCATGGCCCTCGGTGTCCGAAGAATCGTGTTGCGAAGTCTACGGCTTTGGCGTGAAGCAGGTTTCGAGCGGCGGTTCTCGTGGAACCGGATTTCTGCGTGGAGCCGGGTTCTGGAGTGGCTCCTGTGGGTCCAGATTCATCTGGACGCCTTTGGCAATCGAGTCAAGAAGCGTCCAGATGAATCTGGACCCACAGGAGCGCAGCAGCGTCCGGATGAATCCGGACCCACAGGACGAGTCTGTACGCACAAGAGCGTGTAGCCTTGCCGCCGCCCGCGCGCGGCAGAGCGCGCACCGAAAGATGCCGGACTGGACCGTGTCAGCGAATCACCCTGAAATCCTCACGCCGACTTCGCCGTTCAGCGGTCCCCAAGTGCGCGGCAGCCATGCCGCGCTCGCGTCGGCGATGCCGATGCTGGTGTCCTACCCGAAATCGGGGCGCACCTGGTTGCGCTACATGTTGCACCTGGCCGGTTTCGAGATGCCGGTGACGCACGCTGGCATGGGTAGCGCGGGAAATGATTTCTTTGGCGACTACCGTGGCGTGCGCAAGTCGCGGATTGCCGGGCGCCTGCCCCTATTCCTGCACCGCAATCCGATCGACACCATTGTATCGCTGTACTTCCAGGTGCTGCGCAAGGATCTGACGCTGGCGCGTGAACAACACCCGCTGCGTTTCGCCCATGCGCGCTGGCGTGGACGTCTGCCGCCAACGGACATCGAGCAGTTCGTGCGTCACCCGCGCTTTGGCGTCGAGACCGCATGCCGGTTCAATCGCGAGTGGATCGATTACCTGTTGCCGCTCGAACCCTCTCTGGTATTGAGTTACGAATGGCTGCGCGGCAACCCGGCCGCGGGACTTCAGGTGCTGCTCGATTACATCGGCCACACGCCGACGCGATCCGTCGCGGAGATCGTCGAACAGTCCGCGTTTGATGCAATGCAACGCAATGAGCGCAACGGCAATCTGGTCGGTGTCGCCGGCATCGGCGTGGCCGATGCCAACGACCCCGAGAGCGGCAAGGTCCGGCGCGGTGAGGTCAAGGGTTATGGGCGCTATCTGGCGCCGGCGACCATCGACGAACTGCGTGCGATTGCAGCGCGTTACGGATTCGAGGCGTGAGCTTGCCGGCTCTTCCGGGCCCAGACCTGGCGAAACGCGTCAGACGCAGGAAGGGAGGGACTCCAGACGTTCATCGCTGATGTGGTTTGCCACGCTGGCCAGTTCTGGCAGTGCTGCTTCCTCACGCGAACAGATCGCCTTGCGCAGACGCCTGCGTTTTCCGCGGCGGCTCGAACAGATCGCAGCGCAGGTCCTCGTTTTCTTCCCTGCTCGGGAAACCGAGCCGCTTGCGCGCCAGTTCGAAGCGGCGCTGCAGCAATTGCGCGAACTGACCCTCGCCGCGCATGCGCGTGCCGAAACGTGGATCGTTGTCGCGGCCGCCGCGCATCTGCTGCTGCAGGCTCATGATGTGCGCGGCACGCCCGGGCACATTCAAGTCCAGCCATTGGCGGAACAGCGGCGCGACCTGCCACGGCAGGCGCAGCAGCGTGTAGCTGATCGTGCTGGCGCCGGCCTCGCGCGCGGCGCCCATGATGGTTTCCAGTTCGTGGTCGGTAAGCGCCGGGATCAGCGGGGCCACGAAAACGCCGACCGGCACCCCCGCAGCCGCCAACTGTGCGACTGCGCGCAGGCGGGCATGCGGCGCACTGGCGCGCGGTTCCAGGCGGCTGGCGAGGGTATTGTCGAGCGTGGTGACCGACAGGAACACGCGGATCAGGCTGTCGCGAGCCAACCTTTGCAGCAAGTCGAGGTCGCGCAGCACCAGCGCGTTCTTGGTGACGATGGTCGCCGGGTGACGGCATTGCGCCAGCACTTCGAGCACGCCACGGGTGATCGCGTAGCGGCGTTCGATTGGCTGGTAGGGATCGGTGCTGGCGCCAAGGTTGATCGGGCTGACGACATGCCCGCGTCGGCCGAGTTCGTCGCGCAGCACTTCGGCCGCATTGGTCTTGGCATAAAGCCTGGTTTCGAAATCGAGCCCCGCCGACAGATTCAGGTACTCGTGCGTCGGTCGCGCGTAACAGTAACTGCAGCCGTGCTCGCAACCGCGGTAGGGATTCAGCGCCAGGTCGAAAGGCAGATCGGGCGATTCGTTGCGAGTCACCACCGAACGCGCCCGCTCGATGGTCACCTCGGTGCGCGGCGCCGAGGTCGGCTCCTCGTCATGCCACCAGCCATCGTCCTCGGCCTCGTGGCGCGTGGCCTCGAAACGGCCGACCGGATTGCCGGCCGCGCCGCGGCCCTTGATGCGATCCGGCGGAATGCTCATGCGCCATTGTACGGAGCAGCGCTCCGGTTGCGGGGATCAGCCTTGCGGCACGCCGTGCATGTCCGGCAGCCGGTGCGCGATGCCCTTGTGGCAATCGATGCAGGTCTTTTCGCCGCTTCCCAGCCAGCGTTCGTGGATTTCCGCCGCGCGCGGACTCTGGCGGGTGAAGTCCATCGAGTCGAACGCGTGGCAGTTGCGGCATTCCAGCGAATCATTGGCCTTGAGCCGAGCCCACTCGTGCTGCGCCAGTTCCAGGCGCTTGTCGAGGAACTTCTGGCGCGTGTCGATGGTGCCAAAGACCTTGCCCCAGACTTCCTTGCTTGCCTGCATCTTGCGCGCGATCTTGTCGGTCCATTGGTGCGGCACGTGGCAATCCGGGCAGGTGGCTCGCACGCCGGATCGGTTGCTCCAGTGGATGGTGCCCTTGAGTTCGGCGAACACGTTGTCGCGCATTTCGTGACAGCCGGTGCAGAAGGTCTCGGTGTTGGTGGCTTCCAGCACCGTATTGAACGCGCCCCAGAAGATCACGCCGGCGATGAAGCCGCCGAGCGTGAGGAAGCCCAGGCTGAAATGCACGCTGGGCCGACGCAGGGTGCGCCACATCGCCAATGCCGTGTCGCGGAGCCTGCGCCACATGGCTCAGTGCTCCGCTGCGGCCGGTGCCAACACCGTGTCGACATCGACGAAGTCGTTGCCAACCAGCGTTCTGGCGTCGGTTTGCACCACATGGCACTGGGTGCAGAAGTAACGGCGTGCAGAAATCTGCGCCAGCACCTGGCCGTCGCGATCCATGAAATGGGTGACACTGACCATCGGCGCCTGGAAGATTTCCGTGCCTTCGCGCGAATGGCAGAGCAGACAGCGATTGCTGAAACGGTCCACCTGGTAACCGTCGATCGCATGCGGGATCGTTGGCGGCTGCTCGGGCCAGCCGCGCTTGCGCCTGAGATCGGTGTTCTCGACCCGCGCCATCGGCGCCGATACCGGCTCGGTGTCCAATGGCGCACCGCGGCGTAGCGCGTCGATCGAGTGATAGGCTTTTTCCGCGGGCGCCGGATCATCGGCCCCGGGATCCTGCGCTGGCGCGGGTGTCGCCGACAGGACTATGGCCGCGAGCAGCCAGGCCGCTTGTCTCGCGAGGGAGTACAACGGGTGCACGCAAAACGATGCCACCGAGCGCGTCTGCGGGCCCGAAATTGCGCTTGCCCCAGGGGACGCCGCCGTGCCCATCTGGCGTTTCCGATCAAGGTTTGCCGATGACGCACAAGGCAGGTTCATGACGCAGTCTCCAGCTTGCTCACCTTGCAGGCGCATTTCTTGAAGTCGGTTTGCTTGCTGATCGGGTCGGTGGCGTCCAGCGTGACCTTGTTGATCAACACGCTGGCGTCGAACCAGGGCACGAAAACGAGTCCGCGCGGCGGACGGTTGCGGCCACGGGTTTCCACGCGTGCGCGAATTTCGCCGCGGCGGCTGGCGATGCGCGCTTCCTGTCCGCGGCGCAATCCGCGCTCGGCGGCGTCGTCGGGGTGCATGAACACCGGCGCTTGCGGAAAGCTCTTGTACAACTCGGGCACGCGCATGGTCATCGAGCCTGAATGCCAATGCTCGAGTACGCGGCCGGTGACCAGCCACAGGTCGAACTCTTGATCGGGCGATTCCGCCGGCGGCTCGTAAGGCAGGGCCCAGATCACGGCGCGCTTGTCGGCATTGCCATAGAAGGACACGCCTTCGCCCGGCTTGACGTAGGGATCAAGGCCCTCGCGATAGCGCCAGCGGGTCTCCTTGCCATCGACCACCGGCCAGCGCAACCCGCGGGTGCTGTGGTAGAGATCGAAATCGGCTAGGTCGTGCGCGTGGCCACGGCCGAATTCCGCGTATTCCTCGAACAGTCCCTTGTGGACGTAGAAGCCGAATGCGTGGGATTCCTGGTTGGCGTAGTCGTCCGGAATCTCATCGACGCTGAACTTGTCGACCTTGCCGTTCTTGAACAGTACCTCGAAGAGCGTCTTGCCGCGGTACTCGGGACTGGCGGCGAGGATCTCGGCCGGCCAGCACTCGTCGGTGGTGAAACGTTTGGAAAACTCCATCAGTTGCCACAGGTCCGAGCGCGCCTCGCCTGGCGCGTCGACCAACTGTCGCCAGAATTGTGTGCGCCGTTCGGCGTTTCCGTAGGCACCTTCCTTCTCCACCCACATTGCCGCCGGCAGGATCAGATCTGCCGCCTGCGCGGTCACTGTGGGATACGCATCCGAGACGACGATGAAGTTGTCCGGATTGCGATAGCCTGGAATGCCTTCGATGGCCGTGTTGGCGCCCGCCTGGATGTTGTTGTTGACCTGCACCCAGTAGGCATTGAGGCGGCCGTCCTTGAGCGCGCGGCTCTGCTCAACCGCGTGGTAGCCGGGTTTTTCCTGGATGATCCCGTGGGGAATCTTCCAGATCTCCTCGGCCAGCTTGCGGTGCTCCGGATTGGCGACCAGCATGTCGGCGGGCAGGCGATGGCTGAAGGTGCCGACCTCGCGTGCGGTGCCGCAGGCCGAGGGTTGCCCGGTCAGCGAGAACGGGCTGTTGCCCGGTTCGGCGATCTTGCCGGTCAACAGGTGGATGTTGTAAACCATGTTGTTGGCCCACACGCCGCGCGTGTGCTGGTTGAAACCCATGGTCCAGAAGCTCATCACCTTGATCTTCGGATCGGCATACAGCGCGGCCAATTGCTGCAGCCATTCCGCGTCGCAGCCGCTCTCGGCAGCCGCGCGCTCCAGGGTGTAAGGCTTGACGAATTCGGCGAAGGCGGCGAAATCGATCGGCGTACCGCTGTTCGCGTCCTTGGCGTTCTTCGCCTTCAGTTCGAGCGGATGCTCGGCACGCAAGCCGTAGCCGATATCGTCGGCACCGCGCTTGAAACTGCAGTGCGCGTCGACGAACGCGCGATTGACCTGGCCGCTCTGGATGATGTGGTTGGCGATGTAATTGAGAATGACCAGGTCGGTCTGCGGCTTGAAAACGATCGGGATATCGGCCAGATCGAAACTGCGGTGCTCGAAGGTCGACATCACGGCGACCTTGACCTCAGGGTGCGACAGGCGGCGGTCGGTCAACCGGGTCCACAGGATCGGATGCATTTCCGCCATGTTGGAGCCCCACAGCACGAAGGCGTCGGCCTGCTCGATGTCGTCGTAGCAGCCCATCGGCTCGTCCATGCCGAAGGTGCGCATGAAACCCATCACCGCGCTGGCCATGCAATGACGTGCGTTGGGGTCGATGTGGTTGGAGCGGAATCCGGCCTTGAACAGCTTGTTCGCCGCGTAGCCCTCCCAGATGGTCCATTGGCCGGAGCCGAACATGCCGACCGCGTCCGGACCTTTTTCCTTGAGCACGCGCTTGAACATGCCGGCCATGACGTCGAAGGCCTCATCCCAGCTCACGGCTTCGAATTCGCCATCCTTGGCGTAGGCGCCGTCCTTCTTGCGCAGCATGGGCCGCGTCAGGCGATCCGAGCCGTACAGGATCTTCGACAGGAAATAGCCCTTGACGCAATTCAGTCCGCGGTTGACCTCCGAATGGATGTCGCCGTGGGTGGCGACCACGCGGCCGTCCTTGACCGCGACATTGATGCCGCAGCCGGTGCCGCAGAAGCGGCACGGCGCCTTCGACCATTTCATCTGCGTCAGCGGCTTTTCCAGCACGACGTTTTGCGCCGCCGCGGCAAGCGGAATGCCGGCAGCCGCGGCTGCCGACGCGAGCGCCGATTGGCGCACGAAATCACGGCGTGTGGTCATCGTCGATGTTCTCCATCAGAGTCGCCATCGCTTCGGCGTGGTGGTGTACCAGACTGATGCCGAGCACGCCGCGGACCGCGTACATCGCATCGATACGCTGCATCAGTTCGGATTCGTGCGCGGTCTCGCACAGCAGCACGCTGCGGCCACCCTCGCGCAGCGCCAGTTCCACACCGGGCAGGCTGGCAATCGCGGTATCCAGTGCAGCGCAATCGCCAAGGTGGTGCACGATCAAGCTGGCAATGTGCAGTTGGCCGCTCATGCCGGCGCTCCGGCATCGGCGCGCAGCTGGATCGCTTGTGCCGGGCACAGCGGCACGCAGGCGCCACATGCCGTGCAGTGATCGGCCTGCAGCAGCGGCTGGGCCACGGCAGCGCTGGCGGCAAAGCGGATAGCGCCCGTTGGGCAGGCGTCGCGGCAACTCTGGCAGACGACGCCAGCGTGCGTCAGGCAGTCCTGTCCGATTTCGGCCCGCCAGTGCCACGCACGCGCCGAGGTGCGCTGCAGCGCACGCGGCTGGCAGAGGTCGACGCAATCGCCGCAAAAGGTGCATTCGCCGGCCGCCGCGACCACCTCGGGGAATCCGCCATCGCCGACGCCGAGCACGCGTTGCGGACAGGCACGCACACAATCGCCGCAGCGCGTGCAGGCGTCGATGAAATCCGCTTCGCTCAAGGCCCAGGGCGGGCGCATCGGCGCCGTCCGCGCGCCGCCACGCAGCAAGCTGCGGCGGCCACGGTCGGGAAGACCGGTGCCCACCGATCAGGTTCCCGGCGGGCCGGCGTACATCTGCCAGATCCAGACCAGAAATCCGAATCCGGAAACCACCGCCACGGCGAGCAGCGGAAACAGCACCACGGTCAGAAACAGGAAGGCGCGCAATTCCTGCTGTCGACTGCCGGATTCCGCATGGCTGAACTCGGACATGAACTACTCCGCAGGCCGCGGGAGAATCGTCGGTGTCGACGAGTCGAACTGTGAGCAATGGTAATCGCTGACGCGTGCGCCATCAAGGTGCACGGCAAGGCTCGGCGTTCGGGCGAAGTTCGGTCCGCATTCGCACTCCTGGCGATCGATCCGACCAGATCAGGGCGCGCGCAACACGATTGCGAGGTCAGTCCACAGCGCCGACCGCGAGTCGGCGATGCGTCGCGCATGCCTGCTGCGCGCTGCGACAAGCGGGCCCGGCAGACAGCCGACCGCAAACGGCGTCCCGGCCAGTTTGCGGCACCTGCGTTGAATACGTTTGCACGCGCATCGCGCGGCCGGCGCTGCAGATTAATCTCCTGCGCTGACGCTGAACGCGGCGGGAAGGGACGCCGTTGCGCTTGGCAATCAGGACTTGTCCCTGTAGACACGGTTGACGGCGCCCGCGCCATAGTCGTTCGCGCAGCCGAATCCCCGCCTTGCCAAGAGTGTCTTATGACCGAGAGTTCTGTCGCCAGCGACCGCTTCGATGCGACGTTCACCGACGCGCTACGCGCCGAACTCGCGGTCGAGCTGCTGCCGCATCAAGCCAGCGTCGAACAGCGCCGGGCGGCGCTGCTGCGGGCGCTGGGCAGTGTCTGTCGCGGCCAACTGCTGCAACGCTGGGCGCGTACCCAGGCGGCCGATGCGCAGGCGCTGGCGCAGGGCCGGGCGCGCCGCGTGCATTATCTGTCGATGGAGTTTTTGATCGGACGCGCGCTCAACAATGCGCTGGCGGCGATGGGCGCTGTCGCCGGGCTGCAGCCGCTGCTCAACAGCCTCGGGCTGAGGCTCGGCGATGTGCTCGAGGGCGAGGCGGATGCGGCGCTCGGCAATGGCGGCCTCGGGCGGCTCGCCGCCTGTTTCCTCGATTCCTTCGCCGAACTTGGATTGCCTGCATTCGGTTACGGACTGCGCTATCAATACGGGATGTTTGCGCAACACATCCAGGACGGGCGTCAGGTCGAGGTGGCGGACGACTGGATGCCGGATGGCAATCCCTGGGAAGTCGCCCGACCCGAGCTGCGTTACCTGGTCGGGTTCGGCGGCCGCGTGTATTCCGACGGCGATGGGCGTCGCTGGTCGCCAGGCGAACTGATCAACGCGCGTGCGCATGACTTCATCGTGCCGGCGCAACACGGCGAACATGTCGCCACCCTGCGTCAGTGGCACGCCAGCACCGCCGAATCGATCGACTTCAATGCGTTTTGCCGCGGCGACTACGCCGCGGCGGCGCAGCAGAGGATCGCCGCCGACGCCCTGAACTGGGTGTTGTATCCGGATGACAGCACCGACGCCGGCCGCGAGTTGCGACTGAAACAGGAATTCCTGCTGGTTTCCGCCTCGCTGCAGGACTTGATCGCGCGGCATCTGCGCGAGGGCGGTCTGATCGAGCATCTGGGACGCCGCAACGCGATCCACCTGAACGATACGCACCCTGCGCTGGCGCCGGCGGAGCTGCTGCGCCTGCTGGTGGACGAACATGGCCTGGATCGCCTCAGCGCCTGGCGCATCACCCGCCAGGCACTGTCCTACACCAATCACACCTTGCTGCCGGAAGCGCTGGAAACCTGGCCGGTGGAGATGCTCAGCCGCCTGTTGCCGCGCCACATGGAGATCATCTTCGAAATCAACGAGCGCCTGCTGGCCGACGTGCGCACGCGTTTCCCCGGCGATGACGCGCTGGTGCAGCGGGTGTCGGTGATCGAAGAGGCGCATGGCCGTCGCGTGAGCATGGCGGGTCTGGCGATCGTCGCCTCGCACAAGGTCAACGGCGTCGCCGCGCTGCATACCCGGCTGATGCAGGACACCATATTCGCCGACTACGCGCGGCTGTATCCGCAGCGATTCTTCAACGTCACCAACGGCGTCACGCCGCGGCGTTGGTTGCAGCAAGCCAATCCCGACCTCTCGGCTTTGCTCGATCGGCACATCGGTCGCGGGTGGCGTCGCGATCTCGATCAACTCGCGCAATTGCGCGGCAGCGCCGGCGATACCTCGTTGCAGACCGAATTCATGGCGGTCAAACAAGCCAACAAGGAGCGACTGGCCGGGCTGATCCGCCGCGAACTCGGCCTGATCGTCGATCCGAGCAGCCTGTTCGACGTGCAGATCAAGCGCATCCACGAGTACAAGCGACAACTGCTGAATCTGCTGCACGTGGTCGGCCGCTATCAGGCGATGCTGGCCAGGCCCGAGGGCGAATCCGGGCGTGGCTGGACGGCGAGGACCGTGATCCTCGCTGGCAAGGCGGCATCGAGCTACCGCACAGCCAAGCTGATCGTGCAACTGGCGCACGACATCGCCCGCGTCATCAACAGCGATGCGCGTGTCGCCGACCGGCTGAGACTGGTTTTCGTGCCCAACTACGGCGTCAGTCTGGCCGAGATCATCATCCCTGCGGCGGACCTCTCGCAACAGATATCGACTGCCGGCACCGAAGCCTCGGGCACCGGCAACATGAAACTGGCGCTCAACGGCGCGCTCACCATCGGCACCTGGGACGGCGCCAACATCGAAATGGCGCAGTCGATCGGCGTCGACGATGTATTCATTTTCGGCCGCCGCGTCGAGGACATCGCCGGCCTGCGCGCAACCGGCTACGACCCGAGTTTGTACGTCGAGCAGGACTTCGCGCTGCGCCAGGTGCTGGACGCCATCGCCGACGGTGCCTTTTCTCCGGGCGAGCCCGGACGCTATCGCGATCTGATCAACGGCCTGCTGCATCGCGACCGATACTTCCTGCTCGCCGATTACAGCGACTACGTCGCCACCCAGGCGCGCGTCGATGCGTTGTTCGAGACACCCCATCAGTGGGCAGCGAAAGCGCTGCGCAACATCGCCGGCATGGGCAGCTTCTCGGTGGACCGCAGCGTGCGCGAGTACTGGGAACAGGTGTGGTCGCCCGCGGCACTGGCCGCCAGCCATCTGGACGGTCGCGGTCATGCTTGATCAATCCACGATTGAAGCGCTGCTGGCGGCGCGCCACCCCGATCCCTTCGCGGTGCTCGGTCTGCACCACGACGCGGCCGGCGCAATCTGGCTGCGTGCGCTGCTGCCCGGCGCCGATCGCGTCGACGTGCTCGACGCGATCAGCGGCAAGCGCCTGGTTTCGCTCGGGCTGCGGCATCAGGACGGCCTTTTCGAGGCGCGCATTCCGCTGCGGCGAAAACGTTTCGACTACCGCCTGGAGGTGCGCTGGCATGACGGCAGCTGCGGCGTCTACGCCGATGCCTACTCCTACGGTCTGCTGGTCAGCGACGAAGAACTGCTGGCCTTCCATGAGGGGCGCCACGGTCGCCCGTACGCGCTGCTCGGGGCGCATCCGCTGTGCATGGGCGAGGATGCGCACGTCGGTGGACGCATTGCGCCATCGCGATCGGCGACCGCAAACGGTCGCGCTTACAGCGGCGCCGTAGAGGGCACCCGCTTTGCCGTGTGGGCGCCCAACGCGCGCCGGGTCAGCGTCGTTGGCAGCTTCAACGGCTGGGACGGCCGACGCCACCCGATGCGCCTGCGCCACCCGTCTGGCGTCTGGGAGATCTTCATCCCGCACGTCGCCAGAGGCGATCACTACCGTTTCGAGATTGTCGACAGTCATGGCCTGCTGCTGCCACTGAAGTCCGATCCCTACGGCTTTGCCGCACAACTGCGTCCGGAAACGGCCAGCCGTGTCGTCGGCCTGCCGCCGGAAAGGCCGCTTCCAGCCGGGCGCGCCGCCGCCAACGAACGCCACGCGCCGATCTCGATCTATGAGGTGCATGCCGCGTCGTGGCGGCATGCCGCCAGCAGCGGTTTCCCCGATTGGCGCGAACTGGCGGCGCTACTGCCGGCCTATGCCGCCAGCCTGGGCTTCACCCACATCGAGCTGCTGCCGGTCAGCGAGCATCCTTTCGATGGATCCTGGGGTTATCAGCCGGTGGGCCTGTATGCGCCCACCGCACGCCATGGAGATCCGGAGGGCTTCGCCGCATTCGTCGACGCCTGTCATGCTCACGGCCTCGGCCTGTTGCTCGACTGGGTGCCGGCGCATTTCCCGTCCGATCCCCATGGCCTGGCCAGCTTCGACGGAACCGCGCTCTACGAGTACGCCAATCCGAAGGAAGGCTTCCATCGCGACTGGAACACGCTGATCTACAACTTTAGCCGCACCGAAGTGCGCAGTTTCCTGATCGGCAGCGCGCGATTCTGGCTTGAGCGCTACGCGGTCGACGGTCTGCGCGTCGATGCAGTCGCCTCGATGCTCTATCGCGACTACTCGCGCAACGCCGGCGAGTGGCTGCCGAACGCTTTCGGCGGACACGAGAACCTGGAGGCGATCTCGCTGTTCCGCTCGCTGCACGAACACCTGGGACTGGAGTGTCCGGGCACGTTCACCGTAGCCGAGGAGTCCACCTCATTCCCGCGCGTCTCCGCGCCGACCTACGCCGGAGGCCTCGGTTTCCACTACAAATGGAACATGGGCTGGATGAACGACACGCTGCGTTACGTCAGCGAGGATCCGATCCATCGGCGCTGGCATCACGACCGCATGAGCTTCGGTCTGGTTTACGCGTTCAGCGAGAACTTCGTGCTGCCGATCTCGCACGACGAAGTGGTGCACGGAAAAGGCTCGATGCTCGGCAAGATGCCCGGCGACGACTGGCAGCGATTCGCCAATCTGCGCGCCTATTACGGCTTCATGTGGGGGCACCCCGGCAAGAAGCTACTGTTCATGGGCCAGGAATTTGCCCAGCCGACCGAGTGGAATCATGAGCAGGCACTGCCCTGGCAGCTGCTCGACGATCCCCGCCACGCCGGAGTGCAGCGCCTGATCGGCGATCTGAACCAGCTCTATCGCGACCATCCGGCTCTGCATCGACTCGATTGCGAGAGCAGCGGCTTCAAGTGGCTGGTCGGCGACGATCGCGCCAACTCGGTTTACGCCTGGGCGCGCCACGATGGCAACGGCGGCACGGTCATCGTCGTCTGCAATTTCACCCCGGTATTGCACCCGCACTATACGTTGCCGATGCCGGCCGGCATGCGCCGTTGGCGCGAGGCGCTGAACAGCGACTCGTCGCGCTACGGCGGCAGCAACCACGGCAATGCCGGCCATGTACTGAAGGCCGATGCCCAGGGCCGCATGCATCTGGTTCTGCCGCCGCTGTCGACCCTGTTCCTGGTGCCGGCATGAGCACGCGACTGCCGCAAGCGCTGCTGCCCGGCCGACCCGCGCCTTTCGGCGCAAGCGTGGTCGACGACGGCATCAATTTCGCGGTGTGGTCGGATCACGCCGTGCGCATCGAACTGTGCGTGTTCGACGGCGATGGCGCGCGCGAAGTACGCCGTTATGACCTCGAAGGTCCGGAAGACGGCGTTTTTTGCGGATTGCTGCCGGGCTTCGGCGCCGGGTTGGTTTACGCTTTCCGGGCGCATGGGCCGTATGCGCCGGATCGCGGCCATCGCTTCAATCCGAACAAGCTGCTGCTCGATCCCTATGCCCGGCAGATCGTCGGCAAGTTTCGCCTGGAAGACGTCCACCACGGTTATGAACTCGGCCATCCGGCTGGGGCGCGCTCCTTCGATGGTCGCGACAACGCGTTGACGGCGCTGAAGGCGCGGGTGCAGGCGCCATTGGCGCGCATCGACTGGCAACGACCGCATCGACGCACCACCGACGTGGTCCTGTACGAGGTGCACGTCAAGGGTTTTTCCATGCAGTTGCCGGGCCTGCCCGACGAACTGCGCGGCAGTTACGCCGCACTCGCCCACCCGCTTGCGATTGCCCATTTCCAGCGCCTCGGCGTGACCACGCTGTCGCTGCTGCCCGTGCAGCAACGCATCAGCGAAGCCGGTCTGGCGCGCGTGGGTCTGAGCAATTACTGGGGTTACAACACGATCGGGTTCTTTTGTGCGGATCCGCGGTTGGCAGCGGCGTGCAAGAGCGGGGCAGGGGACAGGGGGCAGGGGGAATGGCGCAGCGCACCAGCGGGCAGCGTCGTGGACCGCCAAGACCACGACCACGACACGGCTCAGGCGAGCGACTCAGCCGGTCCCCTGCCCCCTGCCCCTTGCCCCGCTTCTGACACGCCCGCCGAAGAATTCCGCCAAATGGTCCACGCCCTGCACGCCGCCAACATCGAGGTCGTGCTCGACGTGGTCTACAACCACAGCGCCGAGGGCAGCGAACTCGGTCCGACCATCAGCTTCCGCGGCCTCGACAACGCCAGTTGGTATCGCGCGCTGCACGGCGATCCCGGTCGCTGCGAGAACTACAGCGGCTGCGGCAACACCTTCAATATTGCCCATCCGCGGGTGACCCAGTTCGTGCTCGACTCGTTGCGCTTCTGGGTCACGGAGATGGGCGTCGATGGTTTCCGTTTCGACCTGGCCACGGTGCTCGGGCGCACCGCGCATGGCTTCGAGCCGGACGCAGCGTTTTTCGTCGCGCTGCGCCAGGACCCGGTGCTGGCGCAGACGCGTCTGATTTCCGAGCCCTGGGACCTGGGCCCCAACGGCTATCAACTCGGGCGTTTCCCCGGTCGCTTCCTCGACTGGAACGACCGTTTCCGTGACGCCGTGCGTGGCTACTGGCTGCAGCGCGGGATCACCCGCGGCGAATTCGCGCGGCGCTTCTGCGGCTCCAGCGACCTGTTCCACCACGGACAGCGCATGCCGACGGCGAGCGTCAATTTCATCAGCGCACACGACGGCTTCACGCTGGCCGACATGGTCAGTTTTGCGCACAAGCACAATCATGCCAATGGCGAGGACAACCGGGACGGCAACGGCAATGAGCCGAGCGACAACTTCGGCGTCGAAGGCGCCACCGAAGATGGCGCCATCCTGATCGTGCGCCGCCGCGTGCGCCATGCGCTGCTGGCCACGCTGCTGCTGGCGCAGGGTACGCCGATGCTGCTTGCCGGCGACGAGTCGGGCAACAGCCAGCAGGGCAACAACAACGCTTACTGCCAGGACAACCCGATCGGCTGGCTCGATTGGGGCCAGGGTCACGACGACAGCGTCGAGTTGGTACGCGCACTGCTGCGCCTGCGCGCCGCCGAACCGCTGCTGCACTGTGGCGAATGGTTCGGCGGTGCCCACGACGACGCCGAAGTGCGCGTGCTCTGGCGTACCCCGAGCGGTCGCGAAATGCAGGTGCACGACTGGCACGATCATCAGCAGCGCGCCTTCGGCTGCGAGCTGATCGAGGCGCACGCCGTCGCCTCGCGCCTGCGCCTGCTGTTCAATCCCGAAGCGGCGCCAGTGATGTACGCGCTCGGATCCGCGGATTGGTCCCTGCACCTGGACAGCAGCGGCGAACAGATCGCAATCGGCGCCGAGCCCAGAGCAATTTCCGAGCACCAGATCCTCGCTCCAGCGCGCAGCTTGCTGGTGCTGATACGCCCATCCAGTCACGAGACCCATCCATGATCGACCTTCACCAGCGCAGGGCTGGCGTCCTGCTGCACCTCACTTCGCTGCCTGGTCCCTTTGGTGTGGGCGATTTCGGACCGGGCGCGTATCAGTTCGTCGATTGGCTGGTCTCGGCCGGGCAACGCCTGTGGCAGTGGTTGCCGATCAATCCGATCGGCCCCGGCGATTCGCCCTACCAGAGCGTCAGCGCCTTCGCCGGCAGCCCGTTGATGGTGGCGCTGGAGCCGTTGATCGCCGCCGGTTGGTTGCCGATGCCCACGTTGCCCGAGGGCGGCTTCGACCACAGCCGTGTGGATTTCGCGAAAGTGATGCCGTGGCGCCTGGCGCAGTTGCGCATCGCGGCGAACGGTTTCTTCGCCGGAGCCAGCGCCGCCGAGCATTCGAGCTTCGCCGACTGGTGCGCCGAACAATCGGGATGGCTCGACGATTACGCCCTGTTCATGGCGCTGGAGCGAGCGCACGACGGCGCCGCCTGGTGGTTCTGGCGTTCCGATGTGCGCGATCGCCTGCCCGCCGCGCTGGACGCCGCGCGCGCCGAGTGCGCCGACGAAATCCGCTTCTGGAAGTTCGTGCAGTGGTGTTTCGATCACCAGGCTTCGGCGCTGAAAGCGTATGCCAATCGACACGATGTTGCCCTGATGGGGGATCTGCCGATCTTCATCGCGCACCACAGCGCCGACTGCTGGGCGCGTCCGGACCTCTATTTCCTCGACGATCAGTTCCAGCCCACCGTGGTCGCCGGGTGTCCACCGGATGCGATGGCGCCGACCGGCCAGCGCTGGGGCAATCCGCTGTACCGCTGGGAGCGCATGGCCGCCGAGAACTACGCCTGGTGGACGGCGCGCCTGCGCCGGGCGCTGCACCAGGCCGATGTGTTCCGCATCGATCATTTCCGCGGTTTTGCCGGCTACTACGAGATCCCGGCCAGTTGCATGACGGCCGAGGAAGGCGAGTGGATCGTTGGTCCCGGCAAGGCCTTGTTCGACGCCATCAGCGCAGAACTCGGCGAACTGCCGATCATCGCCGAGGACCTCGGCCTGATCACCCCCGATGTGATCGAACTGCGCGACGGCTGCGGCTTTCCCGGCATGAAGATCCTGCAATTCGGCTTCGATGGCGATGCGGAGAACGAGTTTCTGCCGCACAACTACACCCGCCACTGCGTCGCCTACACCGGCACGCACGACAACGACACCATCCGCGGCTGGTGGCACAAAGCCAGCGCTCACGAACGCGCCTACGCCGCGAGTTATCTTGCCCCCGGCGACAGCGAAGTGCACTGGGTGATGATCCGAACCTGCTGGAACTCGGTAGCCAACATCGCGGTCGCCCCATTCCAGGACGTCCTCGGCCTCGACAGCAGCCACCGCATGAACGTTCCCGGCACGGTCGGTCCGCACAACTGGAGCTGGCGCTTCCGCTGGGACATGGTCGGCCACGAACCCGCACGCGTGCTCAAGTCGATCACCATCATGAGCGGACGCGGGCCGGAAAAGGCCCTGACGGCGATGGCGGCGTAACGCGTCCAGCGCCTCGGGGCCCCGCGCGGGCGACCTTCGGCAATGCGATCTCCTTTGGCGCGCGGGTTCCTCCCTACGTGACCTGACCCTGGGCGCGGTCGACGGCTCGGTACGTTCGAGCCAGCTCGCGCAAGGCGGATTGCGGGTGGAACCCACACACGCCCCACCGTGCTGGCGGACGCAACCTCACCGGTGCGCAGGTTGACGTGAGTCATGAACCGGGATGCCTGTCCGCGGGATGATGACGCTGGTTCCGGCGATCCGGTGTATCGCGACGTCGATCGGGCAAGGCTGGGGAGGCGTCGGGCAAGGATCCGTTCCGGGGATCATGGCGGGTGCTTGCTGGCCGATCGGACTCGGGCCATGAGCGTTGGGTCGCACTGACAAGGATCCACCAACGATGCCGCAGATCGAAACTGAGCAGGCGAGCTCTTCATCGTCGGAGTCCCTGCAGAGGGTGATCGCTGCCTATGCCGCATCGCCGTTTGCCCTGGTTCAGATCCTGCGCGAGGCGCAGTTGCTGCGCGGATGGCTGCCGCGCGAAGTTCTCGCAGAGATTGCCCGCGCACTGGGTCTGACGTCGGCGCATGTCCAGGGTGTCGCCGGCTTCTACCGCTTCTTCCACACCCGGCCGGTCGGCGCCTACCGGCTGCTGTTCAGCAACAACATCACCGACCGCATGCTCGGCAATGAGGCCTTGATGCGTGATCTGTGCCGGCGACTCGGGATCACGCGCGGAAAAGTCCGGGCGGATGGCCGCGTCAGTGTGACCACCGCGTCGTGTACCGGAATGTGCGATCAGGGCCCTGCTTTGCTGGTCAATCACCAGTACATCGTGACGCGCCTCAATCCGGGACGCATTGAACACATCGCGGCGCTGATCGAAGCGCAGGTTCCGCCGTCGCAGTGGCCGCCGGAGTGGTCGCGCGTCGACGACCAGATCCGCCTGACCGATGTCAAACTGGGCACCCAGCCGTCACCCGGAGAGGCATTGGCCGCCGCGATCGCTCGCGGGCGGCAGGGTATGCTGGACGACCTCAAGCGCTCGAAACTGCGCGGTCGCGGTGGCGCCGGTTACGCCACGGCCACCAAATGGCAACTCTGCCGCGATTCCCCGGGCGACGCGCACTATGTGGTCTGCAACGCCGATGAAGGCGAGCCTGGGACCTTCAAGGATCGCGTGCTGTTGACCAGTTATGCCGATGGCGTGATCGAGGGCATGACGATTGGCGCCTGGGTGGTCGGCGCGCGCCACGGATTGATTTACCTGCGCGGCGAATATCGCTACCTGCTGGAGCACCTGCAGCGCGTGTTGCAGCGTCGCCGCGAGCACAAACTGCTCGGCGCGGCGATCCACGGACAAGCCGATTTCGATTTCGACATCGAGATCCATATCGGTGCCGGCTCCTACGTCTGCGGCGAAGAATCGGCGTTGATCGAGTCCCTGGAAGGCAAGCGTGGCACGCCGCGCATACGCCCGCCGTTTCCGGTGCAACGGGGTTACCTGGGGCAGCCGACCACCGTCAACAACGTCGAGACTTTCAGCGCGGTGACCCATATCGCGATGCACGGCGGCGAGTGGTGGTCGAAGATCGGAACACCGCAGTCGACCGGCACCAAGATTCACTCGATCTCTGGCGACTGCGAGCGCCCCGGCATCTACGAATATCCCTTTGGAACGCGTATCGGGCGCATCCTCGAGGACTGCGGTGCGCGCGATACGCAGGCGGTGCAGGTCGGTGGCCCTTCCGGCGTGTGCCTTTCTGCCTTCGAATTCAACCGCCGCGTGGGTTTCGAGGACGTTCCCACCGCCGGGGCCTTCATGGTGTTCGACCGTTCGCGCGACATGTTCACTGTCGCGCGCAATTTCGCGCACTTTTTCGCGCATGAGAGTTGCGGCTTTTGCACGCCGTGTCGGGTGGGCACCAAACTGGTCGTCAGACGCATGGAGAAGCTGCAGCGCGGCGACGGCTCCGCCGCCGACGTGCAGGTGCTGTTCGAACTCGACAAGCTGATGCACGGCACCACCCATTGCGGCCTTGGCGCAGCCGCCTGCAACCCGTTGCGCGATACCATCAGCAAGTTTCGTCCGGCCTATGAGCGACACTTGAAGTCGCTGCATTTTGTCCCCGGATTCGACCTCGATGCCGAGTTGTCGCAAGCGCGACTGGTCACCGGGCGCGACGACAGCGGGGCGCATCTGGAGAACATGGAATGAGCGTTCAGCGATTCGATGCCCTGTCTCCGGGCACCTTCGAACTCGATGGGCAGGAAGTGCAGTTCGCGCCCGGCGACAGCATTCTGCAAGCGGCGACCAGGGCGGGTCGCTACATTCCGCACTTGTGCTGGAAACCCGAGTTTCCGCCGCATGGCTCATGCCGGTTGTGCACGGTCAAGGTCAATGGTCGAACTGGCGCCGCCTGCACGCTGATGGCGAGTGCCGGGCAGGAGGTCGAGAGCAATACCGAAGAACTCAACGCTCAGCGCAAAACGCTGCTGCAGTTGCTGTTCGTTGAAGGCAACCATTTTTGCCCGTCATGCGAAAAGAGCGGCGATTGCCTGTTGCAGGCCACCGCGTATGAGGTCGGCATGGAAGGGCCGCATTTCGAAGAGTTCTACCCCAGCCGTCCAGTCGACGCCAGCCATCCGGATGTTCTGCTCGATTTGAATCGCTGCATCTTGTGCAGTCTGTGCGTGCGCGCCAGCGCCTTGGTGGACGGCAAGGACGTGTTCGCGATCGATGGTTACGGCATTCACAGCCACCTGATTGTCAACAGCGCGAGTGGGCTGCTCGGCGACAGCGCGTTGCTGGCAAGCGATCTGGCAGCCAACGTTTGTCCGGTGGGCGCGATCCTGCCGAAACGACAGGGGTTTGCGATCCCGATCGGACAACGCCGTTTTGACCTCAAACCGGTGTCGCAAACGCTTGAAGAGGATGCCAGGTGACGATCGCATTCGATGCCATGCCGCCGCTGCATGCCCCGCGAAAACTGAAGATGGCGACGGTGTCCCTGGCCGGCTGCTTCGGTTGTCACATGTCCTTTCTGGACATCGACGAGCGCTTGCTGAAATTGCTCGACCGGGTCGAATTCGACCGTTCGCCGTTGACCGACATCAAGTCGATCAGTCGCTGCGATATCGGGTTCGTCGAAGGCGGGCTGTGCAATGCGGAAAACGTCCAGGTGCTGCGCGAGTTCCGGGCCAATTGCAAGACGCTGGTGGCGGTGGGTGCTTGCGCCACCAATGGCGGCTTGCCGGCGCAACGCAATCAACTCGACATTGGCCGGATCCTGCGCGACGTCTATTGCACGCAAACCAGCAGCGGCGCCAATCAGATACCCAACGACCCCGAGTTGCCGTTGCCGCTCAACCAGGTGCATCCGATTCACGAAGTGGTGCACGTCGACTATTTCCTGCCAGGATGCCCGCCGTCGGCGGATGCGATCTGGACCTTCTTCAACGATCTGATTGCGGGCCGCACGCCGCATCTGGGGCACGGGCTGATGCGCTATGACTGACTTTGCACTGGAGACGGCCGCCAATCCGGCCGGCCTGCGCCGGGTGGCCATCGACCCGGTCAGCCGCGTCGAGGGCCACGGCAAGGTGACTTTGCTGCTGGATGAAACCCATCACGTGAAGCAGGCGCGCCTGCATATCGTCGAATTCAGAGGTTTCGAGAAGTTCATCGAGGGCCGGCCCTATTGGGAGGTGCCGGTGATGGTGCAGCGCTTGTGCGGCATTTGCCCGGTGTCGCACCTGCTGGCGGCGACCAAGGCTTTCGATCGTGTGATCGGTGCAGTGCCGGTACCGGCCAGCGCCGATGCGGTGCGCCGACTGATGCACTATGGCCAGATGCTGCAGTCGCATGCGCTGCATTTTTTCCACCTGTCCTCGCCCGACCTGCTGTTCGGCTTCGACTCCGACCTCGCCCAGCGCAACATCGTCGGCGTGGCGCAGGCGCATCCGGAGATTGCGCGCAAAGGCATCCTGCTGCGCAAATTCGGTCAGGAAGTGATTCGCATCACCTCCAGCAAGCGGGTGCACGGCACCGGCGCGATTCCGGGCGGAGTCAACAAACTGCTGACCGCCGACGAACGCGACTGCCTGAAACGCGAGCTGCCGCAAATGCTTGCCTGGGCACGCGACTCGGTGGAAATTGCCAAGCAGTTGCATGCGCAGAACCCGGCGCTTTACAACCGATTCGGCAGTTTCCGTTCCAACCTGCTGTCCTTGGTGCGCCCGGATGGCGCGATGGATTTTTTCGATGGCGTGCTGCGGGTCCGCGATGCCGACGGCCGCATTCTGTTCGACGGCGTCAGCGACCAGTGCTACCGGGACTTGATCGAAGAAGAAGTGCGCTCGTGGAGCTACATGAAGTTCCCGCACTTGCGCAGTCTCGGGCGCGAGCAGGGCTGGTATCGAGTCGGTCCGCTGGCACGGATGCAGAATTGCGACTTCATTCCGACGCCACTCGCCGAAGCCGAGCGCCAGGTTTTCGTCGCCTGGGGGCAGGGTGGGCTGGTGCATGCCACCTTGGCCTACCACTGGGCACGCATGATCGAGATGCTGCACGCGGTCGAGGTGATCGCCGAGTTGCTGGACAACCCGGTGTTGCTGTCCGGCGACCTGACCCACACCGGCGAGCGCCAACGCCAGCGCAGCGGCGTGGGCATCATCGAGGCGCCACGCGGCACATTGATCCACGATTACGATGTCGGCGACGACGATCTGGTCACCCGCTGCAACCTGATCGTTTCCACCACGCACAACAACCAGGCGATGAACGAAGCCGTGCGCTCGGTGGCGCGCGACTACCTGGATGGACTTGAGTTGACTGAAGGGCTGCTCAATCACATCGAGGTGGCGATCCGTGCCTACGACCCCTGCCTCTCCTGCGCCACCCATGCGCTCGGGCAAATGCCGCTCGACATTTCCTTGATCGGGCCCGACGGATTGCTGGTCGATCGAGTGCTCAAGTCGCGCGGTGTGTTCGTCCATGACCCGGGCGGTGTGGCAGGGCAGGGCGCGTGAACACGACAGCAGTGCCGCCCCTGCTGGTGTTCGGCTGGGGCAATCTCAGTCGCGGCGACGACGCGCTGGGACCACTCTGTATTGAGCAGTTGCGAATGACCTGCGCGCTGGATGCATGCGTGGAGTTCCTCGACGACTACCAGTTGCAGGTCGAGCACGCGCTCGATCTGGTCGGGCGCACGCGCGTGCTGTTCGTCGACGCCAGCCTGAATTGCGCAGGGCCGTTCGAGGTCAGCCCATTGCAGCCAGCGCATGACGCCAGTTTCACCACCCATGCAGTGTCGCCACAGGCGTTGATGCAGGTTTATGTCGACCTGCATGGCGCGTTGCCGCCAGCATGCACGCTGCTGGCAATTCGCGGCGAGCAGTTCGAACTGGGCGAGCCGCTCAGTCCCGCAGCGCTTGCCCATCTGGAGGCGGCCACGCAATGGGCACGGAGCTGGTTGCAGCAGTCGTCGTAAGGTCCCGGTCGCCGCTGAAGGTTGTTCGCGCATCGGACTGAGCGGCATCTCGCGGACTGTTTTTTGTCCGCAAAGGACGCGAAGGACGCAAAGAGAGCCAGAAAGTCGGTTGCGGAGCCAACCGGGTACCGGGTGAACTTGGCGCCGACCATCTGTTGACTTCGCTTTCCTTTGCGACCTTTGCGACCTTTGGGTCCTTTGCGGATAAATATATCCTTTCAGACACTTAGGAAACCTCTGAACAAGTCCCGTTCACCCTTCGACAGGCTCAGGGCGAACGGCCAAGTACCTGATTCTGTTCGTGGTGAGCCTGTCGAACCATGAACGGAATCAAGGCTCAGCGACTTGGTCAGAGGTTCCTTAGGGAACCTCGGAACAAGTCAGAAACTCGTCATTGCGAGCGCAGCGAAGCAATCCAGGCTATTGGTCATGAAAGCCTTTCTGGATTGCCGCGTCGCTGCCTCCTCGCAATGACGACTTATTCAGAGGTTCCTTGGGATGGTAACGGGGAGAGTCAGGCCACTACTCGCGATTGATCGCACTGACGGTCGGCAGCTTCCAGATTTCGCGGTTGTAGTCGCTGATCGTCCGGTCGGTCGAAAACTTGCCACTGGCGCTGGTATTGAGGATGGCTGAAGTCGCCCAACTGTCGGCGTTCTGGTACAGCGCCGCTGCACGTTGCTGCGCTTCCACGTAATCGGCGAAATCGGCGCATACCATCCAGTAATCGCCGTCGTCGGTCAGGCTGCGCAAGATGTCGTCGAAAATGCCGGGCTCGCACGGGTTGAAATGACCGCTGCGGATCAGATTGATCACTCTGGCGAGGTGTTCGTCAGCGTTGATGACTGACCACGGGTTGTAGTCGGGACGCAGTGCGGCAACCTCGCGGGTGGTTTTCCCGAACAGGATGAAATGCTCTGCGCCGACTTCTTCGCGTATCTCGATGTTCGCGCCATCCAGAGTACCGATGGTGAGTGCGCCGTTCATCATGAACTTCATGTTGCCGGTGCCCGAAGCCTCCTTGCCGGCGGTGGATATCTGCTCGCTCAGATCGGCGGCAGGACAAATCACCTCCATCAGCGACACGCTGTAGTTGGGTACGAAAGCGACCTTCAGCCAATCGCCGATCTCCGGGTCCTGATTGACGACATCGGCAATCGCGTTGATGAACTTGATGGTCAGCTTGGCCATCGCGTAACCCGGCGCCGCCTTGCCGCCGAACAGCACGCAGCGTTTTACCAAACCGGCGGTGTCGCCGCGCTTGATGCGGGCGTACAGGTGGATGACATGCAGCGCGTTGAGCAATTGGCGCTTGTATTCGTGGATGCGTTTGACCTGAACGTCGAACATCGCGTCCAGCGGAAATTCAACCCCGCATACACGTTTGATCAACGCAGCGAGGTCCTTCTTGTTGTCCGCCTTGATGGCCTGCCAGCGCGCCCGGAACGCATCGTCCTGTGCCAGCGGTGCGAGTTTGTGCAACTGCTCCAGGTCGGTGATCCAGCCGGCGCCGATGGTTTCGCTGATCAAGGCAGCGAGACGCGGATTGGCCAGCGCCAACCAGCGTCGCTGGGTGACACCGTTGGTCTTGTTGTTGAATTTCTGCGGGGTAAATTCGTGAAAATCGCGTAGCAAACCCTCGGCCAACAACCGGCTGTGCAGCGCTGCGACACCATTCACCGAAAAACTGCCGACAATGGCCAGCCACGCCATGCGCACCATCGGGGTCGGGCCGTCTTCGATGATGCTCATCCGCGCCTGCCGCTGGGTGTCGCCGGGCCAGCGATTGGAGACCTGCCGCAAGAATCGCGCATTGATCTCGAAAATGATCTCCAGATGACGCGGCAACAGCGTTCGGAACAGGGCGACCGGCCAACGTTCCAGTGCCTCGGGCAGCAGCGTGTGGTTGGTGTAGGCCATGCTGCGGGTGGTGATGCTCCAGGCCGTGTCCCAGCCGAGGCCGTGCTCGTCCATCAGCAGGCGCATCAATTCCGGAATGGCGATGGTCGGATGGGTATCGTTGAGTTGGCACACATTCTGCTCGGCGAACTGGCTGAAATCCTCGCCGCGAACGCGCTTCCAGCGCCGCAAGATGTCCTGCAGGCTCGCCGAGGCGAGGAAAAACTGCTGCTTCAGACGCAATTCCTTGCCGTGCGCGCTCTTGTCGTTGGGATAAAGCACCTGCGAGATGCGTTCGGCATCGCTCTGCGCCGAGACCGCTGCGGCGTAGTCGCCGGCGTTGAATTCGGCCAGATTGAACTGTTCCAGCGATGAAGCGCGCCACAGGCGCAGAGTGTTGACCGTGCCATTCTGGTATCCGGCAATCGGGAAATCGTGCGGGATGGCCAGGACGTCGTTGGTGTTGGTCCAACGCCAGCGCGCGCGTCCACGCTCGTCGAGGTAGGTCTCGCTGTGGCCGCCAAACTTGATTCGCATCGTGTACTCGTGGCGCACGATCTCCCACGGAAAATCGTGCGCCAGCCAATGGTCGGGATCCTCGATCTGATAACCCTGAACGATGCGTTGCAGAAACATGCCGTAGTCATAGCGGATGCCATAACCAATCACCGGCAGTTGCAGGGTGGCGCAACTGTCGAGAAAACAGGCGGCCAAACGCCCCAGGCCGCCGTTGCCGAGGCCTGCGTCGTGCTCTTCCCCGGCGATATCTTCGAGCCGCAGGCCAAGTTGTCGCAGCGCGCGACCGATCTCCTCGGTAATGCCCAGGTTCAGCAGCGTATTGCCGAGCGCCCGACCCATCAGATATTCGAGCGAGAGATAGTGGCCGCGTCGCGCGTCGCGCTGGAAGTAGGCGCCGCGCGTGGCCTCCCAGCGATCCATCAGGCGATCGCGCACGGCGAGCACGGTGGCCGTGTAGCGATAGCGGTTGCTGTCGTTGTAGCGATCGCGTCCCAGCGTGTAGGTCAGGTGCCGCTGGATATCGAGTTGCAGACTCTGTGCATCCATGCCCAAGGCGGGCAAGGGTGGCGCATTGGGGATGAGGCTGTTCACGCGGGGCTCCAGGGGGAATGGGAAAAAGGACAAAGGAAAAAGGAAAAAGGAAAAAGGGAAAGGGGAAAAGGGAAAAGGGAAAGGGGAAAAGCAACGCAGTGCAGGCGGATGCGCCGCGGGGCCTGAGCGCTGAGATCAAGCGTATTCGATTCGGATCGACTCGATGATGACCTGCATCGCCGCCTTGACCACTTCGACATCGTGGTGGCGAACGATGACGTGGCCATCGCCCTCATAGGTGTCGGCGCGTGGCGTGCCGATCCTCGGCAGCCTGGATTCGACGACCAGATGACCGACGCGCTGGTTTGCGGCTTCGATACCTGAAACACGAATCACGTGACCGTGGCCAATGCCGCGCAGGAAGGCGATGCCGACCCCGTACTTGCGCTCGAACGGGCCGTCGAAGGCCTCGTCGACCACGGCGCGCGCCCAGGCACGGTGGAAATCGGCGTCGTGCACGTAGTTGTTGCAGACCACGATCTGCGCGCCGGGCGGTCGCGCGGCGATTTCCCCGATCGCCAGCGAGCCATCGTCGCGGCGGAACCACTCCATGTGGGTGAAACCCGTATCCAGCCCGAGTGCCTTGACCGCGCGACTGCCCAGTTCGTGGACATCGGCATATTCCGCGCCCGAGATGTCGCGCGGCAGCACCACTACCCATTGAATCCATGGGTTTTCCATCACTTCCAGTGGTGTCGGGAAATAGCGCGACAGCGAGGCGAAGCGAACCTCGCCGCCGATGGTGATGGTTTCGAAGCTGAACTCGCGGCCGCGCAGGAATTCCTCGGCGATCGCCGGACGCGCCGGCGAGGCCTGGATGGCCTGCAGCGCCTGCTGCAACTGTTCACCGTTGCCGATCCGCCAGGTGGCTTTGCAGCCTTGACCCGCAGGTGGCTTGATGACGATCGGGAAACCCACGTCAGACACGAATTTCGCGGCATCGGCGGCCGAGGTGATCACCGCGTGCCGCGCGCACGGAAGTCCGTGACGGCGCAGTTCGTCCTTCATGCGGCCCTTGTCGCGAAACAGATCAGCCACCTCGGGCGAGGTTCCCGGGATGCCCAGCGCCTGGCGAACTTCGGCCAGTTGCACCTGCAGCGGCTCCAGGATGCCGAGCACCCGGTGAATCGGCCCGTGGCGCTGGCTCAGGCGGTGCGCTGCGGCGATCAGTTGCCGCGCATCCAGCGGATCCCTGACAATTTCGTAGTCGGCGTAGAGGCCGGCATCGGTGCCGCGCGGCGCCTGCGCAACCAGCCCGAGCATGCGTACATTGGATAATCCGGCGGCGGCGCGAACGAATCGATAGGTGGCCTCGAGCTGGAACGGTGCCGCGAAAATCAGGTTGCGCATGCCACTTTCCGACCCTTGGGCGATGCGTTACCGTACACCGTATGAAGGTCGTATTCCTAGCACCCAACTACCCTCCCGAGATGCAACAGTACACGCGCGGCCTCGCCGACGTCGGCGCGACGGTGTATGGCGTCGGCGATACGCCGGTGGCGCAGTTGCATCCTTCGGTCAGGCAGTACTTGAGCGACTATCTGCAGGTTCCGCGCATCCTCGACGAGGACGATGTGGTCGCCCGCGTGCATGCGTGGCTGCGCGGGCGCGAGGTCGACCGGGTACTGGCCAACTGGGAGGTGCTGGTGCTCACCGCGGCCCGATTGCGTGAGCGTTTCGGCCTGCCCGGCATGTCGCTCTACACGGTTCGCGGCTTTCGCGACAAACAACTGATGAAGGAAAGGGTGGCTGCCGCGGGATTGCGCGTGCCGCGCGCGCTGCGAGTGCGCACGGTGGCCGAGGCGAACGCGGCCGTCGAGGCCATCGGTTACCCGCTGATCCTGAAGCCGATCGATGGCGCGGGCAGCGCCGATACCTACCGACTGGACAGCGCCGATCAGTTGCCCGGGGTCCTCGCGGCCATGCGACACGTGGGCGAAGCCAGTTGCGAGGAGTTCATCGAAGGCGAGGAGTTCACCTTCGATACGGTCTGCATTGCCGGCAAGCCGGCGATCACCAACGTCTGCCAATACCTGCCGCCGCCATTGATTGCGCGCACTCAGGAGTGGATCAGCCCGGTGATCATCACCGTGCGCGATCTCGAACAGGCGAAACTGGCCAATGGCATCAAGCTCGGGCGTGGCGTGCTCGATGCCCTGGGCATGGGCGACGGTTTCACCCACATGGAGTGGTTCCGCAAGGTCGACGGCGAAGCGGTATTCGGCGAGATCGGCTGTCGCCCCGGCGGCGCGCATCTGGTGGATCAGATCAATTACACCTGCGATATCGACCTGTTTCGCGAATGGGCGCGGGTGTGCTGCTGGGGGACCTTCAGTGCGCCGATCGAACGCAAGTACAACGTCGCGATCATCTTCAAGCGTGCCCGCGGCCACGGGCGCATCCGTCGCATCGAGGGCTTGCAGAGTTTCCTTCGAGACTACGGCGAGTACGTCGTCGAACAGAAGCTGTTGCCTGTCGGTACCCCGCGCCGCAACTGGAAACAAACGCTGACGTCGGACGGGCACATCATGTTGCGCCATCCCGACTGGGAGCGCACCAGGGCGCTGGCGGAAATCGTCGCCAACGACATCACGATGCACGCCGAGCAGGACGGGTAGCTTCGCGGGCAACAGGTTTCCGGCGTTGGAACGGCCTCGTCCCTTCAATACTGCGCCTGCCGCTGGCCAGGACCGCCAGCCACCCGAATCCAATCCTGCATTGGATGCGCTGGTCGGCCACGACGTGGCGCAGTTGCCGGGGTCGATCAACCGGCGGCAGGCGCTTCCTTCGCGAGTTTCTTGCGCATGCGTTGCGTGCCCAGGGCCACCAATACGGCAATCACCGGGATCGATACCGCGGTGATCAGGTCGGTCGACATATGGTGCACTGCGACGCTGGCCTTGGCCAACTGGTGCACCAGTTGCGATCCGTAGTAGGTCAGCACGACCACGGACAGCCCTTCCACCGTTTGCTGCAGGCGCAACTGTATCTGGGCGCGCTGGTTCAGCTGGCCCAGCAGTTCCTGGTTCTGGCGCTCCAGTTCGATGTCGACGCGGGTGCGCAGCAGTTGACTGTTGCGCGCGACGCGCGCCGACAGTTCTTCCTGCCGCCGCCGGATTGCCTCGCAGGTGCGCATGCCCGGCTGCAAGCGGCGCTGCATGAACTCGGAAAAGGTCGGCAATCCGGCGATGCGCGACTCGCGCAACTCCTCGATGCGCTGCATGACCATGCGTTGATAGGCATCCGAGGCGCCAAACCGAAAGGTCGTGCGCGCCACCGAGTGCTCGACTTCGGCGGCCAGCGTCGACAGCGTGGCCAAAGCCTCGCGCTCATCCTGCGGCGAACTCGCCTGGCCGATCTGATCCATCAGGTCCGCCAGACGCTGTTCGCTGGTGTACAGCCAACGGCCGGTCTCCTTGGCGATCGGCAGGCCGAGCAGGGCCAGCATGCGATAAGTCTCGATCTCGACCAGACGCTGCACGGTGCGCCCTGTCTGGCGTTGCGTCATCGATTCGTTGAGCACCAGGAATCGCGAAAAGCCGTTGTTGATCTTGAAGTCGCTGAATACCCATGCGGCCTGGTCGGCCACTCGCGCAGCCACCATCGTGCGCCCGCTCGGGGTCAATCCGGCCAGTACCGAGTCCGGCTCGACCTCCTTCGTCGATCGCAACTCGACCTGAGTCGCCACCAGCATCTTGCCGGGGATCTCGCGCATCCAGTCCAGATGCACTGCGTCCAGAGCCGTCGCATCGGCATCGAGCACTTCGCCGATCGCCAAGGGTCGAAAAAAGGTGTAGCTGGAAAACTCCGTATGCCGCTCCCAGCGCATGCGGAAGGCGGCGGTTTCCAGCGTCAGGTGCGAATCGGAATTGTCGATGGCGGTGCAGACCAGCCCATTGCACAAGCGGGTCAGCGTCTCGCGCTCGTCGGCGTCTTCCTTGTCGCCGTGCTGGAACACCAGGTGCGATACCAACACGCCGCCCAGCAGCGGCACCGGTGGCCGGGCGTGGAATTCGATGTTCAGCGGCTGACGGAGCGGATGCTCGTCAAGTTTGGCCAGGACCAGGCGTGGATGCATGCTCGCGTGTCCTTTTGGGTGCTGCGTCGCAACAAAGTGTAGCGCGGGCGATTTGGGTCTGTGCTCAGACCGGCGATTGCCGATTGCCGCGTGGACTCCTGCCGAAACCGTCGACGCTGGCCGCGTTCGCGCACACGGTTGGTGGCAAGGGTTCGACCGCTTCCAGGTAGCGGACGCTCACCGGCTCGCCGCGTCCCCGGCATGGCTCGCGGTGCCGGGCGACGATGGTGGAGCCTGATGGCAACGGCGACCGCGGATCGGTGTTCGAATTGAGAGATACTCCCGGTCGGGCTCAAGCTTTGCAGGGCCCGTCGTTACGTTACGCCCAGGGGTCGACGCAAGACGGTGCCCACAGCAGCCGCCTACGGTTTTAAGCCTGAGGACCGCAAGCCTCCCATTTGCAGGAGCCATTCGATGTCGACCAAGCCAGAGCCGCAGCAAAATCATCTTCTGGCGGCCTTGTCGCCGGAAGTTCAGGGCCGCCTGTTTCCTTACCTCGAACTGGTGCCGCTGTCATTGCGGGCGATCATGTACGAATCCGGGCGCCCGATGCGACACGTCTACTTCCCGACCGACTCCATCGTCTCGCTGCAGTACGTGATGGAAAACGGCGCGTCCACGGCGATCCTCGTCGTGGGCAACGAGGGATTGCTGGGCATGTCGCTGCTGATGGGCAAGGAGACGGCGCCCAGCCGTTCGCTGGTGCAGAGCGCGGGCCACGCTTATCGGCTTCCCCGGCCGCGGGTCAAGGAGGAGTTCAACCGCCACGGTCAACTTCTGCTGCTGATGCTGCGCTATACGCAGGCGCTGATTACCCAGGTTTCCCAGACGGCCGTGTGCAACCGCCACCATTCCATCGATCAACAGCTTTGCCGCTGGCTGCTGCTCTCCATGGATCGGCTCTCGCACGGCAGGTTGACCATGACCCACGAGTTCATCGGCAACATGCTGGGGGTTCGTCGCGAGGGTGTCACCCAGGCGGCACTCAAGCTGCAGCAACTCGGCGTGCTCACCTACTCGCGTGGACTGATCAAGGTCATCGACCGCAACAGGCTCGAAGCGTTGAGCTGCGAGTGTTATCGGGTGGTCAAGAAGGAGACCGATCTCCTGCTGGACTACATACCGCAACGCCGCAAGTACATGGATAACGACGCCATTCCCGTCGTGAACCTGCCGCAAATGGCGGCAGGCGTCTCCGAATCCGTCGCCGCGCTGCGCTGACTGGCGGGCGCCGCCGGCGATTCTTCAAGGCACGTGGTCCGGAAGCCGCCATCCGCGCTGGCCAAATGATCAGGGCACTGCGGATTCGACCCGATCGCTGGCTTCCGGGTCGGCGTCGGAACCGAGCAGGCGCGCCGCGACGGCGACCAGCTCCGTTTCGGTGACCATGCCGAGCAACTGACCGTCGCGAACCACCGGCAGACAACCCAACTGGAAGCGACGCATCAGTGAGATGGCCTCGCTGGTCGGCGTGTCGGTGCTGACGGTGATCAGATCCTCGGACTTGATCATGATTTCGCCGACGGACGTCTTGCGCCGGTTGGGCGGGGTGGTCAGCAGCCGCAGGATCTCGCGATAGCTCACCAGTCCCAGCAAATGATGCTCGGGGTCCTCGACCGCAATGTACTTCAGGCGCTCCCAGATCATCAGATTCGGCAGGATCTCGACCGGATCCTCGGGTTGCACCGTGAACAGATCGGTGCGCATGAACTGTTCGACCTGTTTGCAGGCGTCGCCCTCGATGGCCGCCTCGTCGAGTTGCGCGCGCTCCCATTGGGCAACCGGACGCGCCGCCATCTGCCGTCGCAGCGTTGCGGCGACCAGAGCGTTCGAGCGTTCGAGCTTGGTGCCACGGTCGCGCAACGAGTTCCAGGATCGCGATTGCCAGGCCGCACCGGTCCGCGCGGTGCGGGCGCGTTCCTCCACAATCGCCAGATACTTGCGCGACAACGCGTCTTCGACGCCGGCACGGCGCAAGCCGGACTCGGCAATCGGCAGCAGCTGGTCCAGAATCAGTCGCTGCGCCGTGATGTGCTGGCCATCCAGCCATTCGAAATGAGCGCCGATGCCCTCGCGGGCGGCGGTATAGAAATTGGCGCCCGCCTGGTCGAATTCGATGCGCCGGGTGACATCTTCGTGACGCGCGCCCAACTCGTGCATCATGCCGAACCACAGCGCCGCGTTGGCCATCTCGTCGATGGTGCTCGGCCCCGACGGCATGATGCGGTTCTCGATGCGCAGGTGCGCCTTGCCGTCGGTGATGCCGAAACAGGCGCGATTCCAGCGGTAGACCGTGCCATTGTGCAGGCGCAGTGCCTTGAACTGCGGAATCTCGCCGCGGTCGAGCATCGCCATCGGATCCTCGTCCAGATTGGTCCCGACCAAGGTGCGGTAACGGGCGAAGTCTTCCTTGTAGATTTCGGCGACGGAAGACTTGACCCAGCGCGTGCCGAAGCTCACGCGCGCTTCGGTTTCGCGCATCAGGCGCTCGTGATTGCGCGTGTCCACCGAATAGCGAAACAGCGCCACGCGGGTTTCGGCCCACAGCCTGCGGCCAAACGCCAGCGGCGAATTGGCGGAAATCGCCATCAACGGGCCGGCCAGAACCTGGGCGATGTTGTACATCCGTGCGAACTCTTCCGGCCCAATCTGCAGGTGTACCTGAAAGCTGGAATTGCAGGCTTCGAGCATCACCGAGTCGTGCTCGATGAAGAGTTCGTCGAGACCCTTGATCGACATTCGGAACTTGCCGCCGCGCAGTTCGGTGATGACCTTGTTCATCGCCATGTAGCGCTGGCTCGGGACCATGCTGTCGAGGCCGAGGTCGGACTTGCGCATGGTCGGCAGGATCCCCATCAGCACCACATTCATGTCCAGTTCCTGGGCGACGCGGCGAGCGTTGTCGACCAGATCGTCCAGTTGCGCGTGCATCCGACCAAGGCCATCGCCGGTCATAAGTTGCGGATCGCAATTGGCTTCCAACTGAAACTGTCCGAGTTCAGTGGTGTAGTGCGAATCGGCGATGCGCTCCAGGATCGGCAGCACGCCCCTGGCCGGCCGCCATGAGCGGTCGACGATGAACATTTCCTGTTCGACGCCGATGCGGCGCACGCCGGATTCAAAAATCCCCTCCTCAAGCATGCGCTCCAACGCATTGATATCGTTCAGCAGTGCCGACATGAATTCGCGGTGTTTCGACGCATCACCGGCTTCCTGCAGCTCTTTATGCTTTCGGGTGGACATGATGGGTCAGCCTTTCTGCGTCCAGGAGGTGAGGACCTGAGGCAGCATCGCACGCCAGGTCTCCCAGTCGTGCGGCCAGTCCTTGCCCCAGGATTCGACGCGATTGGGCACACCCTGCTGGCCAAGGACCTTGGCCATCGCCCAGGATTCGCTGATCGCTTCGGCGCGTCCCTCGCCGGAGATCAGCAGAATGAAACGCTTGCGCAGAACGTCGATGTGCAAGCCCGACAGCGTTGGCACGAAGTGCAGCGGCGAGGACACCCAGAATTCGTCAGAGAACTCGCGGGCGTCGAAAAAGCGTCGCAGGTCGAAGGTGCCGCTCATCGCAATTGCGCGGGCGAACACATCCGGGAAACGGCAGACCACCGCCACCGAATGGAAGGCGCCGATCGAGGCGCCGGTCGCCCAGATCTCGACCTCTGGCGACTTGCAATCCAGGCGGATCGCCGGCACCACTTCGTGCCGCACATAGCGATGGAACTGATCCTGCACCCACATCTGGTGCCGCGCATCGCCCTCGCGAGCCAGCAGCGCCTGACCGGCGACGCTGTCGCATGAGTAGACCTTGATCGCGCCGGCATCGATCAACGGCCGCAGCGCCTTGATCAACCACATGCGCTCGACTTCTTCGGCGTCGCCGCCCGCCGTGGGAAACAGCAATATTGGTTGCCCGAAATGCCCCCAGCGGACCATGGCCACGTCGCGCCCGAGGCGTTCCGAGCGCCAGCGCGCGACGACTTTGTCATCGGTCTTGCTCATGCTTGTTTCCCCGCCGGGACATTGTTGGCGCGCCAATGCTGCACGCGGTTCCAGAACAACTCGGTAAACAGTTCGATTTCATGCTCGGGATACAGCGCGGCCACCTTCTTGCGGAAGGCGTCGCGCGCAACCGGACTGCCGAAGAACTCCCATGCGACCTCGTCCAGGTGCGAAAGATGCCTGGCGCAGAACTCGTCGAAACGCGCCGTGTCGAAACGCTCGGCGGCGATCGCCGCATAGGCGCGCAACTTGTCGCGGTAGGGCATGTCCTGCTCTGCCGCAATTGCATAGAAGGCGTCCCAGTCGAGCGTCTTGCGATAACGCCGCCGGGTCACGGCGCAGAAGATCGACCACTTCAGTTTGGCGATCACCAGCCACGGAAAGTGGAAGTGCAGGGAGGTGATTTGCGAATCCGGGCACGGGTTGGCGAAGTCGATCGGATACCAGGTGCCGTCCCTGCGCAAGGACTCGCAGGAATTGAAATCCCAGCCAAAGAAGGCATTGATCGTCAGCGTGGTGTCGCGCAGGATCTGCGCTTCGTCGTCGGCCAGGAAATCGACGTCCATGGTGTAGCGGTTATGCAGCGGTTCGTCCGGGGCATAACGCACCAGCCGCGTCTGCGGTCCGACACCGACGCAGCGCACGAAATCGTCGTACGGCGCTACTGCCTTTTGCAGGTGCATGACCGCGGTGCCCGATTCTTCGTAACGCTGCAACAGGTCATTCTCGTTGCCGATATGGCTGACGCCTTTCCAGCCGCCGCCATCGTACGGTTTGATGAACATCGGATAGCCGATCTGCTGGCCAATCTTGCGCAGATCGAACAATTGGGCGTAACTGCGCAAGGTCGGGCGCAAATCGGGCAACGGCGCATAGGATTTTGGTGGCAGCAGCCAGGTCTCCGGAATCGGCATGCCCAGATGCATCATTGCCGCGTAAGTGGTGTGCTTCTCCATGGACTGCACCGCCCACGGATTGTTCAGCACATACAGGTTGTCCATCAGGATCGCTTTCTTGATCCATTCGCGACTCGGGTGGTACCAATGGGTCAGGCGATCGAGCACGACATCGTAGCGACTCGGCTGCGCGAGGTTGAACGGTTCGATGGTGACGCGCTCGACGTCGATGCCGACCTTTTCGCCGTTCCACGGAATCGACAATTGCAGCTCGGCCATGATCTGCTCGAAACAGATCGGCCAGCAGATGTCGGCGCCCAGCGACAATCCGATCTTGCGCATCGCAACCGGCGCATCGGCGCCCGTCGGCGGCGCGTCACCTTGTATTGCAGCAACTTCGGACCGGGGTGTCGCCCTGGTTTTTCGTTTGGCCGGGCTCGGGCCGGCGGGCTTGCTGGATTTGGTGTTTGCCATGTGCTCAGATCTCCATGCGCTGCGGGTGCGCTCAGTGTCTATTCGTAAACCAGCAAGAAAGGCCCAGGGAACAGCCACGAGAGCCCTTCACGCAGGCGGTCGCGCCAGTTCTCCCAATTATGTCCATCGCGTGCCTCGCGGAAGCGCACGTCCATGCCGGTCGCTTCCAGCAGGGGAATCAGCGAGCGATTTTCGTAGATCAGCGACTCGTAAGTGCCGCAACTGACGAACACGCGCTCGGAGACGGCCGTGGGCTGGTCGCGAAACTGGTTCATGAAACTCACGACATTGTCGAACAGCGGGCCGCGGCGATTGCGATCGCCGATGTCGGTGAATGCGAATGAACCGGATTGCAGCAATAGACGGCCGTAGAAACCTGGATAACGGTGCGCCGTGGACAACGAAGCGACGGCGCCAAAACTGGCGCCCATCAGACAGCGACTCTGCGGTTGCGAACGCAATGGGTACTGGCTCTCCAGGTGCGGAACCAGTTCCTCGGTCAGAAAACGCGCGTGGCGTTCGTCGTTGGCATATTCGACAAGCCGATGCGATGAATTGGTGAAGGCCACGATCATGTCCGGGATTTCCCGGCGTGCCATCAAATTGTCGAGGATGGTTCCCAACGCGGTGTAGTTCAGATAGTCGTCGCCGTCATGGACGATCAACAGCGGATATTGTCGCGTGCGCCGGAAGCGCGCCGGAAGGTACACCTTGGTCTGGCGCTGACCAAACACGGCACTGGGAAATTCGACGAACTCATAGGTGCCGAACGGCGACGCCGAGTCGCGATGAATCCATTCCGGCACCGTGTAGCCATTGCCATGGGCGACCGAGTTGGCGCCGTAGGGGTCGCGCGCCAGATGCGGATTCAGCGGATCGTGAATCCAGCGACCATGGCCATCGTGGATGATCTCGAACTTGTATTCGACACGCGATGCCGGTGGCAGCGGCATGCTCAGATACCAGACGCTGGTATGTTCGATGCGCGTCAGGTGCTGCGCCGATTCCAGGCCGAACACCCAATGATGCAGTTTCACTTCCTGGGCGTCGCCGCGCCAGACAAAAGTGATGGTGTCGCCCTCCACCAGGGGGAAGCTGTGATGAGCAAAAAACGCGCGCACGGCCTCGCGAGTTTTCGGGCCCGCAGCGAGCCGGTTGATTGCCAGACTCATGCTCGCCACCCCCGTTCGATCCGCCCATCGGGCAGCAGGCGATCGGCAAGACCCTTGACCAGGCGTCCGCCGCGAAATACCAGGCGGGCACCGGGGTCCATCCCCAGGCACTGTGCCGGTGCCATGCGCTGAGTGAATCGCGCAACATCCTGCGGTTGGTCGGTGCGCAGACGATGGCGTGGATCGGGCATCACCACGACGCCGCGGGCCAGTCCCAGACCCACATCGAGCATCTGCGCCAGATTGGTGCCGAACGGCGGTGAGTCATGAAACAGCACGATGCGGTCGCTCAGGCTCATGGCCCCGGCAGACCAGGCAACGATCGGTTTGTTGCCGACCGTTGCCAATACGTCGAACAGGCGCAAGCGGTTCAACAAGGCGGTCAGGTGGCCGCCGGCGATCACGATCGCTGCGCAGCGGTCGATCTGCTCGGCGATCGCGGCGCGCTCCTGCGCGATCGACGCCTGTTCGGCCGCTGGCCATTGCTGGTCGAATGCCGTCCACTCGGCCTGACAGCGCGACAAGTGGTCGTCGTCGAGTTGCCGCATCTGCGCAACGGTGATCGACTGCTGTTCCAGCAGAAGTTCGGCTTCCACGTGGCGCACGGCGATCGCCCGCGCCGCTTCATCGACCGCTTCCAGCCGCATGCGATAGAAGCGCTGCAGATGTTGCAGGCGTGCCTGTCGCGCTGCCCTGGCTTTCGCGTACAGCGGCTCCAGCGCGTAAACGCGTTCCGAGCGCGCGTGCAGCGCCAGATTCACGGCAGGCCGGCGCAGTTGCTCGACCAGCGCTTCGTCCTCGCGCTCGTTCTCCTGCCAGCCGGTGGTAATCAGCGCGACGGGACCGGCGACCCTGAATTCATCGAGGACCTCGCCGATCTCGGAAAAGTCGGTCTGCGGGCCGAGCAGCACGATCGGCGCTTCGGCCTGGTGGCTTGAGACGGTCATCCGTGGGCTCGAACCTTGAGATTGCGGCCGACCAGGTCGAGGATGCCGCGCAATTCGTCGTAGTTCTCGTGCTTCATGCGCACCCATGCATTCGCCATGTAACCGGCCTCGACACCCTGCGTGGGCGTCCCGACCGGCGGCAGATGGGCGTCGATGATGTTGTCGCCAAAGCGTCGCCGAATCGTTTCCCAGCCCTCGTACCCGGATATGCGTCCATCCCGGTCCGGGCGCAGGGCGATCAGGCCGGCAGCGTAGCGTCGGGATGGCCTCTGGCTCGGCCGGTTGTGGCAGATCAGCATCGCCCATTCGCGGTACAGATCCATGTCGTTGCCCACATTGTGCAGGTCCCAGGTGCGCACGCCGGGTGGGCGACAGCCGATTTCGGAAAATCTGAGGCCACGAGGGCTGGCAAACCACTCCATGTGGGTTGCCGAGGTTTCCAGGCCGAGCAGTTCGCCGACACGTCGGCCCATCGCCTTGATCTCGTCGTAACCACGCGCGCTGTCGACGCGGTTGGTGCTGACAAAATACGGCGATATCCAGCGCGTGCGCATGGCTTCGAGGACGGCCGGGTAATAGTGCGACACAAAATCGTGCACCACCCGACCATTCAGCGTCAGCGTGTCGTAGAAACCTTCGTGACCCTCGATGAACTCCTCCACGGCCACCGAGCGGCCCGGATGATGCAGGCCGGAATTGCGGATTGCGGCCTCGAGTTCGGCGTCGCTGTCGACCCGCGTTGCCCCGGAGGCGCCGGCTCCATCGCGTGGCTTGATCATCAACGGATAACCCACCTGCTCGGCGAAGGCGCGAACCTCCGCTGGCGACGATGCGCCCGTCGACGCGGCACACGGAATCCCGCCCGCGCGCAACACCTCTTTCATGGCCGGTTTGTCGCGACACAGATACGCCGTGCGATACGACGTGCCGGGTATGCCGGCCGCTTCGCGAACCCGCGCGGTCGGCAGGATATGCGCCTCGACGGTCGCCTCGATGCGGTCGACCGGCTTGAAACCTTGCACGAAGCGCACTGCCCGCAACATCGCCTGTTCATCGCAAACGTTCTTGACTTCCTCGTAATGGGTCAGATAGCGGCGCATCTCGTCGTCGAGAGAGTCTTTCGAGCCCTCGCCGATCGCCGTTACCGTTGCTCCGACCTCGGCCAGAGCGCGCGCAAATTCCCGTTGGTTGGTCGGGAATCGCGGTTCAACCAGTATGACGTGCATGATCGTAGAAGCCTGAGTTGGACGGGGTAAAGTGTGCGGTTGTGGTGGTGCAGGGCAAGGTGCAATGAGGAGAAACAGCCCGCTGTTCCGTCGAGTTGCAACGCGGCCAGGCGCCGCCACAACCGCGCAATCTGCCCGGTAGCGCACTCACCTGACAGGCGAGGGTTTCGAACGGCCCCAAAGTCCGGAAAATCATGGTGCTATGGGGATCTGGAAGCGGTCAACGGGATTTGCAGGATCACTCACCTCGCAGCCAATCGTGAGAACAGTTGCTCGTAGAGTCGAATCTGGCGTGGCCACGAAAAGTCCTTGGCCATGCCGTTGGTCATGATTTTTCGCCAGGCGCGTCGGTCCTGGTACAAGGCCATCGCGGTCTCCACTGCCCAGCGCAATCCGCCGACATCGTGGTGCTCGAACAGCAAGCCGGTGCCCTGGCGGGTGCGCGGATTCCATTGCTGTACCGAGTCCGCCAGACCGCCGGTACAGAACACCACCGGCACCGTGCCATAACGCAGGCTGTAGAGCTGATTGAGTCCGCAAGGTTCGTAGCGCGACGGCATCAGAAACATGTCGGCGCCGGCTTCGATCAAATGCGCCAATGGATTGGAAAATCCGCGATAAAAAACGACCTGACGCGGGAAACGGTATTGCAAATCGCCAAACATGTATTCCAGCCGCGATTCGCCGTTGCCCAGCACCACCAGTTGCAACGCGCCTTCGGATAAGGCTGCGAACAGTGCATCCGGCACCAGGTCCAGACCCTTCTGGCCGGCCAGTCGCGACACGATGCCCGCCAGCGGGACGCCGGGTACATAAGGCAGGCCGAGACTGCCGAGCAATTGCTGCTTGCAGGCTTCCTTGCCGGACAAATCGTCGGCGCTGTAGTGGTGCTTGAGGTGCTGATCTTTTTCCGGCGACCATTCTTCGTAATCGACGCCGTTCAAGATGCCGACCACGGTCGAGGTTCTTGCGCGCAGGAAGGAATCGAGCCCGGCGCCATGTTCGGGGGTCTGCATCTCGGCGGCATAAGTCGGGCTGACCGTACTGATGCCGTCGGCGTACAGGATTCCGTGCAACAGGAAATTGATGCGACCCTGTTCCAGCAACTCCTGATGCAGCAGATGCTGCTGGTCGCTCAGGTTGAGGTCGGGCAGAATTCTGGCCGGAAACCCGCCCTGATATTCAAGATTGTGAATGGTCAACAAGGTGCGGGTTTTGGAAAACAGGCGATCCCAGGAAAAACTGGTCTTCAGGATCAGCGGCAACATTGCGGTATGCCAGTCGTGGCATTGCACCACATCTGGCGCAAACCTCATGTGCTGGCAGGCCATCAGTGCAGCCCAGCAAAGTGCCAGAAAGCGCCGGTGCTCATCGCCATCGCGGGTATAGATCGAGCCGCGGTCGTACAGCTCCGGGCATTGCACAAGATAAGCCTGAGGGTTATCCGCGTCGCGCAGGATCCGTATACGGTAATAATGACCGCCAAGGTGCAGGTCAAGGCGCTCAATCACGCTGCTCAAGTTCAAGCCGTCGCGGCGGACGCTGTCGTAGAGCGGAATGAAGACCCGCATGTCATGGCCCGCCATTGCCAAATAACGCGGCAAGGCGCCGACCACGTCCGCGAGGCCGCCGGTCTTGGCGTACGGCACCATCTCGGAGGACACGGCGAGGATTTTCATGTTTGTTTCCGGGCAGTCGAGTCTGGAAGTGGTATCGGCTTGAGCTGAATCGGTTGAAGTTGTGTCTGTCGAAATTGCGTCTTGACCGCCAAGCTATCAGTTTCGGGGCTTCGCGCCTTTGCTTCCGTGGCGTCCATCGGTCACGCCCCATACGGCAAGTGCAGCGGCGAGCGGTCCGGCAATCCGTTCGACCTTGGTGCTGCAGATCTGCATGCGGGCAAACGGATCGAAGGGGTCCGCCAGCAGATCGCGGCGCACTTCCAGGCACAGGGCGCGCCCGGGGCGTCGCATGACGTGATCCCAGGCCAGCGTACTGGGGTGCAAGGGGTAAGTGGCACTGTCCCCCAGCGTCCAGCCGTGCTCACCGAGACTGTTGCGCAGCGCGTCGACGACCGTCGCTGGCGCGTGCGAACGGCCTTCGAGATCTCGCGCAATGACATCGAATTCCGGTCGCAGCGGCCAGCTGGCTTCGATTTCCGGTTGATACGCCTGACGCAGATTGTCGACGATGTCGAGATCGACCTCCACGGCGACGCTGCGCGGCGCGTAACTGTGCAGCAGGAGCACACCGGCGTCCGGCGCCAACGCGTTGGCGGCTGCATTGACCAGGTCAACGTAACCGGCATGCCGTTCGCGCAACAGGGCGATGTCGGCTGCATGGGTGATCCATGGCATCAATCCCGGGGTGACCTTGCCGAGGCGGAAGGCCTCGGGTGGTTCGTCGATACGCCGGTTGCAGTCGATGAAGGTGCGCGGGATACGGCTGCGGACGATCAGGACGCAAGACTGTGCGCGTGCAGCGACGCGCTGTTCGGCGGTGGCCAGCGCCAGTTCGAACGCGCCGACATCGGTATTGGCGTGAAAGAAGTCGACCAGGCGCTCGGGCAGCTTGCTCTGCAGTTGCGCGGCCAGGGCCTCGAAATCCTCGGTGTCGGTGGCGCCGTGCGGAACTTCGATCAGCAGATCCGGTGCGGCATGGGCATCGCATCGAGGACCGCGCACCCAGCACACGTCCGCGACATTGGGCGCTGATCGAAGCATTTGCGGATGGCGCTCCTGTGCAATTGCGGCGGCGTCAGGGCTTGAGGACCGAGCCCCGCAGTTGACCTTGCGCGACACGATTCTAGCCGACTCATCCACCCCCAGAAACAGTGTAGGCATCGGCCAGTCGACAGCCTTTGCCCGGCGTCAAGCTCGCCTGAGCAAATCGGTGTAGCGGGAACCCGCAAACGGCTCATGCCGGTGTTTTCACGCTCGACGACGAGCCGCTGGTGGAACGCGCCGCAAGGTGGACCGAGATTGCGCGGCGTCGAGCGGTGCGGTTCGGCAAGCCTTGATGCGTGTCAACCGGTGCCCGCCACTTCGCACGCATGATTCCAGAGGGGCCGACTCCCCGCACTCGCCGATGGAGTACCGGAACATGCAAGCCGATCCGATCCGCTCACTGACCCAGCAAGCCTACGCACTGGTGCTTGCCGGCGGCCGCGGCACCCGGCTGCGGCAGTTGACCGATCACCGCGCCAAACCGGCGGTGCATTTTGCCGGCACCATGCGCATCATCGATTTCGCGCTCGGCAACTGCGTCAACTCCGGCTTGCGTCGTATCGGTGTGCTCACGCAGTACAAGGCGCAGAGCCTGATCCGCCATGTCGAGCGCAGCTGGGGTTTTCTTGAGGCCAGCCTTGGCGAATACGTCGACATCGTGCCGGCACAACAACGGCGCGACGAGCGCTGGTACACCGGCACTGCCGACGCGGTGTATCAGAATCTCGACATCCTGCGCGAGTCGCGACCCAAATATGTGGTCGTGCTTGGTGGCGACCACATCTACAAGATGGACTATGGCGTGTTGTTGGCCGATCACGTCGCACGCGGTGCCGACATGAGCGTGGCCTGCCTCGAGGTGCCGCTCGCGGATGCGTCGGAGTTCGGCATCATGACCATCGATGAAGAGCAGCGGATCGTGGCTTTCGACGAGAAACCGGCGCATCCGGCCGCGCTGCCGAACAAGCCTGACCGCGCCCTGGCAAGCATGGGCATCTACGCTTTCAATGCCGACTTCCTGGTCGAACAACTCGAACTGGATGCGCTCGACCCGCTCTCGAGCCACGATTTTGGCAAGGACCTGATCCCGAGGTTGGTGCATCAGGCGCGTGTCTACGCGCACCGGTTCGAGGACAGTTGCGTGAACATGGTCGGCGACAGGCCGTACTGGCGCGATGTCGGCACCCTCGATGCGTACTGGGAGGCCAATCTCGACCTGACCCACGTCGTGCCCGAATTGAACCTGTATGACGCGGCGTGGCCGATGCTCGGTCGGCAACCGCACCGTCCGCCGGCGAAATTCGTGTTCGACGATGTGGGTCGCTGCGGCTTCGCGGTCGATTCGCTGGTCTCCGACGGCTGCATCGTCAGCGGCGCGCTGGTGCGCCGCTCGATCCTGTTCTACGGCACGCGCGTTGGCGAAGGCAGCAGCGTCGAAGATTCGGTGGTGCTGCCGAACGTCACCATCGGGCGCGGCGTTTCGCTGCGGCGCGTTATCGTCGACAAGGGCTGTGTAGTGCCCGACGGCCTGCAGGCGGGGCTGGATCCGGAGCAGGATCGTCGGCGCTTCAACGTGACCGAACGCGGCATCGTGCTGATCACGCCGGAAATGCTCGGCGCCAGCTAACACGGTCGCTGACCAACCGCAATCTGCGTCTTGATTGACGCTGCGCAATACCCCTGCAATTCACTTGCCTGAAGATTTCGACAAGCGCCTCAGCGCACACGTTCGCAATCCAAAAAGCAGGTGAATACCATGTCCGCACCCTACGTTTACATGTTCGGCAGCTCGCGCACAGACGGCGCGGCCTCGATGAAAAACCTGCTCGGCGGCAAGGGCGCCAATCTCGCCGAGATGTGTCGGCTGGGCATTACCGTGCCCTCGGGCTTCACCATCAGCACCGAGGCCTGCACGGTATTCACCGAACAGGGCAAGGAGGCGGCGCTGAACCTGATCGAGGCCGAAGTGCTCGCCGGCGTGGCCTTCGTCGAGCAGGAAATGGGCAAGAAGTTCGGCAACGCTGCCGACCCCTTGCTGTTGTCGGTGCGCTCCGGAGCTCGCGCTTCGATGCCCGGCATGATGGATACCATCCTCAACCTCGGTCTGAATGACGAGGCGGTGATCGGTCTGGCGACCAAAGCCGGCAACGAGCGTTTCGCCTGGGATTCGTATCGCCGCTTCGTGCAGATGTACGGCGACGTGGTGATGGGCCTGAAGCCAGTGTCGAAGGAAGATCACGACCCCTTCGAGCTGATCATCGAGATGGTCAAGGAGAAACGCGGTGTGCAGCTCGACACCGATCTCGACACCGAAGACCTCAAGGAACTGGTCGCGCGCTTCAAGTCATTGATCCGCGCGCGCGTCGGCCGCGATTTCCCGACCGACCCGTGGGAGCAGTTGTGGGGCGCGGTGGTCGCGGTGTTCGAGAGCTGGAACAACGACCGCGCACGCGTCTATCGCGAGCTCAACGACATTCCGCAGTCGTGGGGTACGGCGGTCAACGTGCAGGCGATGGTGTTCGGCAATCTCGGCGACAGCAGCGCCACCGGCGTGGCTTTCTCGCGCGACGCCGGCACCGGCGAAGACCTGTTCAATGGCGAGTTCCTGGTCAATGCGCAGGGCGAGGACGTGGTGGCGGGCATCCGCACGCCGCAGCAGGTATCGCTGGTGGGTTCGCGGCGCTGGGCCGAGCTGGCTCTGGTCAGCGAGGACGAGCGCCGAGCGAAGTATCCGTCGCTGGAAGAGCTGATGCCGGAGATCTACGCGCAGTTGCTGCACGCCGAGACCACGCTGGAGAATCACTTCAAGGACATGCAGGACCTGGAATTCACCATCCAGGAAGGCAAGCTGTGGATGCTGCAGACGCGCAACGGCAAGCGCACCGGCGCGGCGATGGTGCGCATCGC